>FLOH01000150.1_pt1 | contig 197822 bp, 203 predicted proteins | sample 756751 | NCBI WGS metagenome assembly FLOH01 (sample SAMEA4026879, study PRJEB14308) | marine metagenome | biome: coastal water; material: water | depth 74 m | reverse complement strand
CGACCTTCACGCCACTTCCGTTCTGTCCCGGAATAACCCGGTTGCCCAGAATTTTCATGCCGCCCGGAGGATCAACGGCCGTAGTGTAGGCCAGCGTCACCACTTGGTCGCTATTGCCTACGTTTGCGTTCTGGTAGGAAACACCAAGCCGATGTTTGCCGCTGCCTTTGGTACCGGTATTGTCCAGGGTGACAAAAACGCGCTCGGGGTTTTCTTCCTTGACCTCGACCTTGATATCGACCTGGCCTTCAACCTCGCTCACCCCCATGGTCACTTCCACCTGCTTTGCAGCGTTCTCATTGCTGAGCTGAACGTTCTCGGAAAGCTGGCGTATATTGGGCGCCACGCCCTCCTTCAGGTGCGGCAAGCTGGCGCGAATATTCTCGTTGTTGAAATATTTATTGCCGGTGATAGTGACTTTTCCTACCACGCCTTCCGTCACTTGAAGCTTCACTACACCCGTGGTGAGTTCCTGCTCCGGCACGTACACTTGCACTGTGCCGTATCCGAGGCTGCGATATTCTCCTTCCAAGGCTTCAAGCGCCTTCTGGATGTCGCCGTAGACCTTGCCGGCGCCGACAAAGGGCGCGACAAGCTGTTCGACCCGCTGCGCCGGCAAAATTGAGTTTCCCTCAACTTGAAACCGCGAAACAGCGAAACTCGCGTCCTGCGCGCTCGCGTTATTCAGCGATCCCACCGCAACTATTACGGCGGTTGCCAGCATTCTGACAATTGCTTTTGTCATACGAATACCCACCAACTTTCTCTGCAATGTTGCTGCTGCTAAAGACAGCATAATCAATGGTGAAAACTTAACATGGCCCCAGTTCATTAGCAATGACTGACTCATCAAAAGCTCACGGGCACAAGGCAAGGCGTTGCTGGCTCGCCACGCGTTCTTGTGGGAATATTCTGATACCAGGAACACCCTATCGGCGATGTTTTCAATTTCGCCCAGCTGTTTTCAACGTTGCGGTCAAAAGATACGTTCATCCTACAGCGATCTATCACGCGGTATGACGCGCTGCTCATCCGAGGGCGGATTCTTCAAGGTCTCGTCGAGACGCAAGCGCAGGGTGTCCTGATGTTCAAGCCACGGGCGTAACGCGGGCGGCTTTGCCAACCAAAACCCGGTACCTATGCCCGCCGCCAAAGTAAGTGCGGTAACGGCAAACAAGCGACGGTAGATTTGGCTCGGAAACCGAAGCCCAAAATATTTGTGTTTGGTCGCCTCGCTTTTTGCAGTAACCGACAACATGTCTGCGCGCGAGATATCCGCTTCGGCCGCCATGCGTTCGGCCTGGGCAACGCTGGCAGCCTGCTCAGCTACCTGGCGCGCAGCGACCGCGCGCGCCGCCTCCGCTTCCTGTTCGGCGCGTTGCCGGGCCTCCTGCGCGGCCTGCTTTTCAGATTCCATCCGGGCCAAGGCGGCAGCCTCTGCCTTCTGCTCGGCATTTAGTTGCCGGCTGGCTGCTTCGCTAGCCTTCCGATCAGTCTCGGCACGCTTCGCTGCAAGCTGAGCAAGCTCAGCCTCTTTATCAGCACGGGCATGGGCCGCGTTTGCGCGTTCGGCGGCAACGCGTTGACGATGCTCAGCATCGGCCAAGGCGCGTTGTTCCACTTCTGTTCTGGCACGGATTTCAGATTCAGTCAGTTGTTCTGTAGCCAAACGCTGAGCCAGGGCTGCACCCGCCTCGATCCCAAGACGCTCGGCCTGGGTCGCGCCGATCGCCAGTTCTGCAGATTGTCGCAAAGCCTCTGCACGTGTGGCTTCGGCTTCCAGTTCGACACGGAGGCGCGCCTCCGAGGTTGCTTGCTGTTCTAACTCCAGCCGGGCCGAGACGACCGCCGCGGCCTCCTGCTCGATCCGCAATTGCCGACTCGCAACTTCGGCTGCATTCCGGTCGGCTTCAGCGCGTTTGGCGGCAAGTTGCGCGAGTTCTGCTTCCCGGTCGACGCGGGCCTGGACCACGCTGGCACGTGCAGCCGCCGCAGCCTCATTTACCTTAGCCTCCGCGATAGCACGCCTTTCGGCTTCGATACGCTTTTGCAAATCGGTTTCGGCCAGCCGATCCGCTCGAGCCTCGGCAGCCGCCCGGTCAGCCCGCGCTTCTGCGTCGGCGCGCTCCTTTAGCGCCGCTTGCGCATCCTGCTCGGCTTCCACGCGCAAAGCTTCAGCTCGCCCGGATTCCGCCTCCCGCTCGGCACGGCGGAGCGCTTCGCGAGTCGCTTCTTTTTCTGCCGCCAGACAAGCCAAGGCGGCCGCCTCGGCGACCTGTTCAGCGCGAATACGTTCTGCGGCCAGATCGGCCGCGTGGCGCTCCGACTCGCTTCGTTCGCGAGCGAGTCGGGCTAGCTCTTGCTGCCTTTTTGCGCGTGCTGCTGCTGCACTGGCCAGTTCCATTGCGGCATTCTCGCGACGCTGCGCTTCCGCCAGAACCTTCTGTTCGGCCTCGATACGCTTGCGCAAAGCTTGTTCCGCCATGCGCTCGGCCCGGGTTTGCTGCTCGGCTGCTTCAGTTGCCGCCGACTCTGCCGTAACGCGATTCAGTGCTTGCTCGGCGGCAAACTGCTCAGCCTGTTGTCTTCGCTGTGCGGCAGCGATCTGCTCAGCGGCGGCCGCCCTCTTTGTTTCGGCTGCGGCACGCGCACGCTCGTCTCCGGCTGCTCGGGCAAACGCATCTGCCTCGGCGGCGCGCTCGGCATCAGTCTGGTTTACCGAAGCCTCTGCAGCACTCGCTGCGAGCGTACGGCGCTTGCGCTCCGCATCCATTAATCCAGTTAATAATTTGCTCAAATCCAAGCTCCTGATTCCAGGCAGGCTCAGGCCTCCCGGATGCGGCAGGCTAACCCAAACCCGGCCTGCGCCGAAGGTAGAATAGACCGATGGAAGTATCTCAAACCCGCAGCCAAATCTTGCTCATTCTGACGAACCTACCCGACGAAGCCGCCGCACACGCGTTGGCGACTTCTCTGGTGAGTGACCGGCTGGCTGCATGTGTCAATATTCTGGCACCCTGTCGTTCGATATATCGCTGGCAGGGCGAAATTGAGAGCGCCGCGGAAATCCCGCTGTTGATCAAGTCCACCGAAGCCGCTTATGCGGCATTGGAAACTGCGATCCGTGCTCGCCATCCATATGAACTTCCCGAGATCATTGCGGTCCCAATCGCTTATGGCCTTCCCGAGTATCTGACTTGGGTGAGTGCAGAGACCCAGGCCGAAACCGTCGACGGGAAACCCACTTCATGCTGATCCGCTATTTTTTCCTGCTGCTGTTCGCCTTTACGAGTCTGGCTTGGGCCGAGGACCCTCTGGCGCCGGAGCAGGCCTACCGTCTTTCAGCGCGTGCGGTCGACGCAAATACCATCGAAGCCCGTTGGCAGATTGCCGATGGCTATTACATGTACCGCGACAAGTTCAAGTTCACGCTGGAAGGCGGCACGCTCGGCACGCCGAAGTTTCCTCCCGGAAAAATCAAGGACGACGAGCTTTTCGGCAAGGTCGAGGTCTACCGCAAGGAAGTCAAAATTCTTCTGCCGGTGGAAGCCACCGGGGCAGTGTTGCTAAAGACCGTCTCACAAGGTTGCTGGGATGGCGGCATTTGCTACCCGCCGATCAACCAGCAGGAAAAAGTCGTCATGGCGGCTTCGGCTGGCGGCACGACGGCTGGCGCTGCTCCTGTTTCGTCTTCAGCCGCCGTGTCACCAGCGCCGACTTTTCAGCCTGCCGGCAGCCCGGCTCCGGCCGATGAAAGCTCGCGCATTGCCGGCCTGTTCAAAGGCAGCAGTACGGCATGGGTGATGCTCAGCTTCTTCGGCTTCGGCCTGCTGCTCTCGCTCACGCCCTGCATGTTTCCTATGATCCCGATTCTCTCCGGCATCATCGTCAACCATGGCCATGCGGTCAGCCATCTGCGCGCCTTTGTCCTGTCGCTGGCCTATGTGCTCGGCATGGCCATCACCTACGCCGCAATTGGCGTCGCCGCAGGGCTTTCGGGCACGTTGCTGTCAGCCGCCTTGCAGAACGTCTGGGTGCTGGGCGCTTTTGCCATGATCTTCGTCGTGCTGTCGCTTTCGATGTTCGGCTTTTACGAATTGCAGATGCCGGCGGCACTGCAAAGTCGGGTCTCGGACACCGCCAACCGTCAGGGCGGCTCACTGCCCGCGATAGCCTTGATGGGTGCGCTCTCGGCATTGATCGTCGGCCCTTGCGTTGCCGCACCCCTGGCCGGCGCATTGCTTTATATCGCGCAAACCGGCAATGCCGCGCTCGGCGGGGTGGCGCTGTTTATCATGAGTCTGGGCATGGGCGTACCGCTGTTGCTGGTGGGCGCGTTTTCGCGCTCGCTGCTGCCCAAGTCCGGGCCGTGGATGGAGGGCGTCAACAAGTTCTTTGGCGTGCTGATGCTCGCCACCGCGCTGTGGCTGATTTCGCCGGTCATCCCGCTGTGGCTGCAAATGCTTGGCTGGTCGCTGTTGCTGGTGATCCCGGCCATCTATCTGCATGCACTCGATCCCTTGCCGCCTCATGCGCATGGCTGGCAACGTCTGGGCAAGGGGCTCGGCGTAGTGCTCTTGCTGATCGGCGCGGCGATGTTGATGGGCGTGCTGGGCGGTGCCAAAGACCCGCTGCAGCCACTCGGATTCCTGCGCGGCAGCCAGGCCGCCGAAACCCATGCGACGGCATGGGAGCGAGTCGGATCTGTCGAACAGTTGGATGCGCGCCTCGCCGCAGCAAAAACGGCAGGGAAACCGGTCATGCTCGACTTCTATGCCGACTGGTGCGTGAGCTGCAAGGAAATGGAACGCTTCACTTTCTCAGATCCCAAAGTCGCCACACGAATGAAGCAGTTTGTGTTGCTGCAAGCCGATGTCACCGCAAACAACGAAGCAGACAAAGCATTGCTCAAACGCTTTGGTCTGTTCGGCCCGCCGGGCATCATTTTCTGGAACATAAGGGGAGAGCAACAGGATGATCTGCGCGTCGTTGGGTTCCAGACCGCAGATGTCTTTTTCCCCACTCTCGAGCGCGTCTTGCGCTAATTACAGGAGCCACCATGTTTACCGGGATCATCACCGCCATTGGAAAAATCAGCCACGTCCAGCCCCTTGAAAAAGGAGTGCGGCTCACTGTCAAGGCACCCGGTCTCAAACTTTCGGATGTTGCGCTCGGGGATTCCATCGCCCACGGCGGAGTTTGCCTGACCGTTATCAAAAAGATGAAGGCCAGCTACCAGGTCGATGTCTCGCGTGAAACGCTTGACTGCACCGTCGGGCTCGATGCGCTGGGCGGCGAAGTCAATCTTGAAAAAGCCATGCGCTTGTCCGATTTCATCGGCGGGCATCTGGTATCGGGTCACGTTGACGGCGTCGGCGAAGTCGAGAAGTTCGAGCCGATCGGTGAATCCCATGAACTGGTGATCAAGGCGCCGAGGTCTTTGGCAAAGTACATCGCACGCAAGGGTTCGATCGTTGTCGATGGCGTCTCGCTGACAACCAACAGCGTCAAGGGGCGGCGTTTTTCGATCAACCTGATCCCGCACACCATCGAGGTGACCACCTTGCAACATCTGCACCCGGGCGCAAAGGTCAATCTCGAAATAGACCTGATCGCGCGCTACGTCGAGCGCATGCTCAGCGCGGGCACAGCGTAAAATGCGCATCTCCTTTAGCCAAAGACTTTTCCCATGAGCATCAGCCCCGTACTGGATATCGTCGCCGACATGCGTGCTGGACGCATGGTGATCCTGGTCGACGAAGAAGACCGTGAAAACGAGGGTGACCTCGTACTTGCCGCGGACCACGTAACGCCCGAGGCCATCAACTTCATGGCTAAATGGGGGCGAGGACTGATCTGCCTGACCCTCACCGAAGACCGTTGTCGCCAGCTTGACTTGCCCTTGATGGTAAGCAACAACAAGGCGCAGCATGGCACCGCCTTCACCATGTCGATTGAAGCCGCGACCGGCGTCACTACCGGCATTTCGGCCCAGGATCGCTCACGTACGGTGCAAGCCGCCGTGGCAAAAAATGCAAGCTCCGAGGACATTGTCCAGCCCGGTCATATTTTTCCGCTAATGGCGCAAAACGGCGGCGTGCTGGTGCGTGCCGGGCATACCGAGGCAGGTTGTGATTTCGCCCAACTGGCCGGCTGCGAGCCCGCATCAGTCATCTGCGAAATCCTCAAGGAAGACGGCTCTATGGCGCGCCTTCCGGATCTGCTCGAATTCGCCGCCGAGCACAAGCTCAAAATTGGCACCATTCGCGATCTGATTCACTACCGGTCAGAAACCGAAACACTCATCGAATGTGTCGCCGACAAGAACGTCGAATGCACACAGGGCGCCTTCCGCTTGCGCGCCTTTGCCGATCGCAGCAGTGGCGATGTGCATCTTGCGATGTCCTGCGGCGACATTGCGCCCGAAGAAGAAACCCTGGTACGGGTGCATGAGGCGGTCTGCGTACTCGATTTCCTTGACCACGGCAGTCGCGGACACACCTACAGTGTGGATTTCGCGCTGCGCAAGATTGCCGAGCACGGACGCGGGGTACTTGTAATGCTGCATCGTGCGGAAACCGGTAACGCCCTTCTGGCCGCGCTCACAAGCGAACGCGACGAGCGCCCGGCTATCACCTGGGACCCTCGAATTTATGGCATCGGCGCGCAAATCCTGCGCGAAGTCGGTGTCGGCAAAATGCGCCTGATGTCCAGCCCAAGAAAAATGCCGAGCATGGCCGGCTTCGGTCTCGAAATTACTGGCTACTTTTCAGCGGCAGGAGAAAACATCGCATGAGCATTCACGAACTCGAACCCAGTCTTGCTGGCAGCGGCCTGCGCATTGGCGTAGTACAAAGCCGCTTCAACGAGGATATTGGCGCCGGTCTGCGCTCTGGCTGCGTGGCTGAACTTGACCGCTTGGGTGTTGCTGATACCGATATCACGTTCACCACAGTGCCCGGCGCACTGGAGCTACCGCTGGCGCTGCAGGCCATGGCCCAAAGCGGGCGCTTCGACGCGCTGGTGGCGCTGGGCGCGGTGATACGCGGCGAAACCTATCATTTCGAGATCGTCTCCAACGAGTCAGCGCGCGGCATCACCGATGTGCAACTGAACACCGGGATACCGATTGCCAACGCGGTATTGACCACCGAGAATGATGATCAGGCGCTGGAGCGCATGGTACAAAAAGGTGGTGAAGCGGCGCAGGCAGCCATCGAAATGGCGAATTTGACAAATGCGCTTCTGAAAGCGCTCAAGTAGTGAGCGGAACAAAATCACCGCGTCGACGCGCCCGTGAGTTTGTCGTCCAGGGCCTCTACCAATGGCAGGTTGCCGATCAAGATGCCGCTGCAATTCAGGTACAGGCTGAAGGCGTTGCCGGCTTTGACAAGGCCGACAATGCGCTCTACACAAGCTTGCTGGCCGAGACTCGACAGAACGCTGAGCTGCTCAAACTTGACCTCACTCCTTTTATTGATCGCGCCTGGGGCGAAGTCTCGCCGATCGAGCGCTGTATTCTGTTGCTGGGCGCCTGCGAACTGAAGCTGCGCCTCGAAACGCCCTACCGCGTGATCATCAACGAGGCCATCGAACTGGCCAAGACCTTTGGCGGCACCGACGGGCACAAGTTCGTGAATGGCGTACTGGACAAACTGGCTGGAGTGTTGCGGCCAGACGAGGCCAAACCCAGATAGCCACAGAAGAGAAACAGGAAGATTTTCTCTGTGCTCTCTGTACCCTCTGTGATCTCTGTGGCAAAAAGGTTTTCATGTCTTCAGAATTCGCGCTGATCAATCAATACTTCACGCGTCCAACCCGCCACACGGTGCTTGGGGTCGGCGACGATGGCGCGCTGATCGCCCCGACACCCGGTCAGGAATTAGTGATCTCATCTGACCTGCTGGTCGAAGGCACTCACTTTCTGGCCGACACCGATGCGGAAAACCTGGGGTGGAAAGCCCTCGCCGTAAACCTCTCTGATATGGCGGCCATGGGCGCCCAGCCACGCTGGGCGACACTTGCCGCCGTATTACCATCGCCGAGTTTTGACTGGATTGAGGCCTTCTCCCGAGGCTTTTTTGCATGCGCCGACCACTACGACATCGATCTAATCGGGGGCGACACGACGCGCGGGCCGCGCGCGTTTTGCGTCACAATTTTTGGCGAGGTACCTCCCGGTCAGGCATTGCGCCGTAACGGCGCCAAAGCGGGCGACGCAATCTGGGTTTCCGGCCAGCCAGGACGCGCTGCGCTCGGGCTGGCACATCTGCAGGGACGTACGACCGTGCCTGAACCAAACCTCGCTCACTGCTTGAGCGCGCTGCATCGCCCACAAGCTCGTGTCGAACTCGGGCTCGCCTTGCGTGGCGTCGCCCACGCCGCCATCGATGTTTCCGATGGATTGCTGGCCGATCTCGGGCATATTCTTGAACAGTCCGGTTGCGCGGCCCGACTGCACATCCCGGCGCTTCCCGCTGCGGGACTTGAGCGCGATTGCTGGCTTTCCGGCGGGGACGACTATGAGCTGCTGTTCACCACGGCAGCCGAGTCAGACGGCGTAGTCAATGACCTCGCCGCCCAGTTCAATCTGCCGCTGACGCGCATTGGTGAAATCGAATCAGGAGAGCCCGGCGAGTTGGTCCTGTGCGACGATGGCGGCAAGATCATCACACCCACACACCGCGGTTTCGACCACTTTTCCTGATGGCAAAACTCCCACCGCCACCGCTCAAGTTCCTGCTCCACCATCCCGCGCATTTCATTGCCTGCGGCATGGGCAGCGGACTATCGCCTTTCGCGCCCGGCACGGCAGGGACGCTCTTCGCATGGCTGACCTACCCGCTGCTACGCAGCTATCTCGACAGCGATCTGTGGCTGGCCGTCTTCCTCCTGCTGGCTTTTGCAGTAGGAGTAGCGGCCTGCCAGATTACCGGTCGCGCCCTTGGCGTGGTCGATCACGGTGCCATCGTCTGGGACGAGATCGTGCCTTTCTGGGCCGTATTGCTATTCACGCCACCGGAGTTTCTCTGGCAACTTGCGGCTTTTTTGTGGTTCCGTTTTTACGACATCGTGAAACCGCAACCCGCCAGGTTTTTTGACACGGAAATCAAGAACGGTTTTGGCGTCATGATGGATGACGTCATTGCCGCAGGCTACACGGTGCTGACACTGGCTGTGATCAAGGCGGTAGTTGATCCGCTATTGGGCTGAGCATGGACGCCGATCTCGTCTCATTATCCGAGTCCATAGGCACGGCAGCATTGGCCGACGCCAGCCAACGTCCAGTTCTGATCGCGACTGCTGAATCCTGTACGGGAGGCTGGGCAGCGCAAGTGATCACTCACACAGCAGGTAGCTCCGGGTGGTTTGAGCGAGGCTTCGTCACCTACAGCAATGAAGCCAAGATCGAAATGCTCGGCGTCCGGCCGGTAACGCTGGAAAAATTTGGTGCCGTGAGCCAGGAAACCGCCAGCGAAATGGCGGAAGGTACGCTGAAAAACTCCAATGCATTGATTTCATTATCTATTACTGGAATTGCCGGGCCAACGGGTGGCTCACCAGGTAAGCCAGTGGGCACCGTATGCTTTGCCTGGTGTCGGAAGGGTGAAAAAGCCACTGCGGATACCATAATTTTTGCTGGCAACCGTGAGGAAATCCGCCGTCAGGCGGTGATTTACGCCTTGCAGGGCCTGCTAGAGCGAATCGGCACAACATGAGAAATGCAGGTGGCGCAAAAACTGTGCCATCCATGCCATAATCGAATCAACTTTTGAGGAACGCACTAAATGGACGACAACAAGAGCAAGGCACTGCAAGCCGCCCTGGCCCAGATCGAAAAGCAGTTTGGCAAGGGCTCCATCATGAAAATGGGCGAGGGTCTCGCCATTGACGACATCCAGACGGTTTCCACCGGCTCACTCGGGCTGGATATCGCTTTAGGCATAGGCGGCCTGCCCCGCGGCCGAGTGGTCGAAATCTACGGACCGGAGTCTTCCGGCAAGACAACGCTGTGCCTGCATATCGTCGCCGAGATCCAGAAAGCGGGCGGCGTGGCCGCTTACATCGACGCGGAGAACGCGCTCGACCCGGGCTATGCCGCCAAGCTGGGAGTGAACGTTCCGGAGCTGTTGATATCCCAGCCCGATACTGGCGAGCAAGGCCTGGAGATCACCGACATGCTGGTGCGCTCGGGTGGCGTCGATTGCATCGTGATCGACTCGGTCGCCGCGCTGACTCCTCGCGCTGAAATCGAAGGTGAAATGGGCGATCAGCTGCCGGGCCTGCAGGCCCGATTGATGTCGCAAGCCCTGCGCAAGCTCACCTCCAATATCAAACGCACCAACACCTTGGTGATTTTCATCAACCAGATCCGCATGAAGATCGGCGTCATGTTTGGCAGCCCCGAGACCACCACCGGCGGCAACGCGCTCAAGTTCTACGCCTCGGTGCGCATGGACATCCGCCGCACCGGCGCCATCAAGAAGGGCGACGAAGTCATCGGCAACGAGACCAAGGTAAAAGTGGTCAAGAACAAGGTGGCCCCGCCTTTCCGCGAGGCACGTTTCGACATCCTGTACGGCGAAGGAATTTCACGCCAGGGCGAGATTGTCGAACTTGGGGTCGAACACAAGATCGTCGAAAAATCGGGCGCATGGTATGCCTACAAGGGCGAAAAAATCGGCCAAGGCAAAGATAACGCTCGTGAGTTTCTGCGCGAACATCCCGAAATAGCCGTGGAAATCGAAAACCGGGTGCGCGAGGCTGTCGGTGTGGCCGCTCTCGATAAGGCTGAACCGGCGAAAGGCGATTGAGCACGGAATACGTGGCGTGCTGAACGAGGCCGGAACCTTGTCGAACCTCTCAAATAGGACTCGTGCCTTTCCTGCCTTCGCTTTGCGTGACGGGAACGCCGCTTCGCGGGCCTTCGCTTTGCGTGACGGGAACGCCGCTTCGCGGGCCGTCAACAGCGCTTTGTGTCCCAAAGGGACGGTACCCCGGACGCACATTGGCATCGGCCAAAGCCATGGCAAATGAACTGCGCCAGAAGGCGATCCGACTACTGGCCCGGCGCGAGCACACTCAGGCGGAACTGGCGCACAAGCTGGCGGCCCACGGCACCCAGGAGGAAGTTGACGCAGTCCTCGCCGAGATGCAGGCCTTACACCTGCAATCTGACGACCGCGCAGCGGAAAGCTATGTTCGCAGCCATGCCGCCCGCCTCGGCGCCTCGAGTCTGCGCCAGAATCTGAAAAGCCGCGGCGTGACAAGTGATCTGATCGATGCCCAATTGGCACAGGACGGACTTCCCAGCGAGCAGGAGCGCGCGCGCGAAGTTTGGCGCAAAAAATTCTCCACAGCGCCCGCAGACTCGCGCGAATGGGCGCGTCAAGCGCGGTTCTTGCAGGGGCGCGGTTTTGCCAGCGACATCATCCGCCGCGTGCTCAAGGAACCGATCGAGGAAGAACAGTGACGGCAAAACTTTCGGCGCACAATCTGCGCAAGAAATATCAATCGCGCACTGTGGTAACCGATGTGTCGTTCGACGTCGCAGCCGGCGAAGTCGTCGGTTTGCTTGGCCCCAACGGTGCCGGGAAAACCACCTGCTTTTATATGGTTGTCGGCCTGGTCGCTGCCGACGGCGGTGAAATCAGCATTGAAAACGATGGCGAACATCAACGCCTGACTCACATGCCTATACATCAGCGCGCCAAACTGGGGCTGTCCTATCTGCCGCAGGAAAATTCGGTTTTCAGGAAGCTCACCGTCGCCGAGAATGTGCGTGCGGTGCTGGAACTGCAGGGCCTGGACGAAAGCGCGATGGATGCGCGCGAAGAAGTATTGCTGCAAGAACTCCACATCACCCACATCCGCAAGAATCTGGCGGCATCGCTTTCGGGTGGCGAGCGCCGCCGCGTCGAAATCGCCCGTGCGCTGGCGACCAGCCCACGCTTCATCCTGCTCGACGAACCGTTTGCCGGTGTCGATCCGATTGCAGTAATTGACATCCAGAAAATCATCCGTTTTCTCAAGGAAAGCGGTATTGGTGTGCTAATCACCGATCACAACGTCCGTGAAACCCTGGGCATTTGCGATCGCGCCACCATTATCAACGCAGGAGAAGTGCTTGCCGCTGGACACCCGGCCGAGATAGTCGATAATGAAAGTGTGCGCCGGGTTTATCTTGGCGAGCATTTCAGAATGTAATGACTCGATGAGGCAAGGACTCCAACTTCGGCTTTCGCAGCATCTGGCACTGACGCCGCAATTGCAGCAGTCGATCAGGCTATTGCAACTATCAACACTGGAATTGAACGCGGAAATCGACCAGGCGCTACAGGACAATCCCCTGCTGGAAAGGGATGAGCCGGGCGAGCCGACATTCAACCCGGCAACCGATGCGCCAGCGGCACCCCAGACAGCCACACCAACCGAAAATGAAGAGCGCCAGGAGCCTCGGGGCGGCGACGACGAGGGCTGGGGTATGGATTTCTCCGGCAGCCACGGCCAGCGCGATCCCAACGACGACGATCTTGACAGTGGCGACACCCAGGCAGCCTCGACCTCTTTGCGTGAGCACTTGGGAACACAGCTTGCAATGACCCAGTTGCCCGATCGTGAAAGAGCACTGGTCGGCTTTCTGATCGAGGCCCTGAATGATGACGGCTACCTGACGCAGCCCTTGGATGAGCTGATCGACCTGCTGGTCAACGATGATGACGAGGCGCGCGAAGCCCTTCTGGAGGAACTTTGCATCGCCCTGTGCCATTTGCAGAATCTCGATCCGCCAGGCATCGGCGCGCGCGGCGCGCGGGAATGCCTGTCACTACAACTGAAATGCCTGGCTGACTCGGAGACGCGCGCACGTGCCCTGATTGTTGTTGGCGAGCACCTCGATCATCTGGCTGCCCACGATTTTGCGCGTATCAAGAAGTCGCTTGGCTGCGACGACGACGAGCTGCGCGCAGCGCAACGTCTGATACTTTCACTGAATCCACGGCCCGGAGCCCAGTTCGCGGCCATCGATACCCGCTATGTGGTGCCCGATGTTGCGGTAAAAAAAGTTCGCGATCAATGGGTTGTCAGCCTCAACCGCGAAGCCATGCCCCGTCTGCGCATCAACCGGATGTACGCCGATATCCTGCATCGTCACCGTGGTGGCAACGGGTCGTCGAGCGGACTTGCCAGCCAACTGCAGGAAGCCAAATGGCTGATCAAGAACGTTCAGCAGCGGTTCGACACTATCCTGCGTGTCTCGCAGGCCATCGTTGATCGGCAGCGGGCGTTTTTCGATCACGGGGAAGTGGCGATGCGCCCCTTGACCTTGCGTGAAATCGCAGAAATCGTCCAGCTACACGAGTCGACAATATCGCGCGTGACGACCCAAAAGTATCTGGCCAGCCCGCGCGGCATCTTTGAACTCAAGTATTTTTTCGGCAGCCACGTCGCCACAGATACCGGCGGCGCGGCATCCTCAACCGCAATACGGGCCCTGATCAAACAACTGGTCAGTGCCGAGGACGGTAAAAAACCGCTCTCGGACTCCCGTCTTGCGGACATCCTCGGCGAGCAAGGCATCGTCGTGGCACGTCGCACAGTTGCGAAGTACCGCGAGTTGCTCAGCATTCCGCCGGTCAACCTCAGAAAAGTTTTCTGAGAACATACTTCTGACAAGGAGACATCATGAACCTCAACATCACCGGGCATCACATTGACGTTACCCCGGCTATCCGTGACTACACCACGGGAAAACTGGATCGAGTGCTGCGCCACTTTGATCAGGTGACCAGTGCGCACGTCATCCTGTCAGTTGAAAAGCTGCAGCAAAAAGCGGAGGTAACCCTTCACGTGAAGGGTAAAGACATTTTTGCCGATGCCATCGACGCCGACCTTTATGCGGCCATCGACTTGCTGGTCGATAAACTTGATCGTCAAGTGCTCAAGCACAAGGGAAAAGTCTCCAACCACGCCCACGACAAGCGCCCGCCGATTGAATAGATAGGCGTTTACGGTACATGGGACGAGCGGCGGCGTTAGCGGTATACTGCGCGCCGCCGCTATCGCCCCATTCATTCCCAGAGCTTCCTCCTCCATGAATCAGATCGCCAGCCTGCTACCACTCGACAACGTGGTGGCAAATCTAGATGCCAGCAGCAAGAAACGTGTTTTCGAGCAAGCCGGCATTCTTTTTGAAAACCATCAAGGCGTTGCCCGCAGCGCCGTTTACGACGCCCTGTTCGCGCGTGAGAAGCTGGGTTCGACCGGTCTGGGTCAGGGTATAGCAATTCCCCATGGCCGCATCAAAGGACTCAAGACACCGATTGGCGCTTTTGTCCGGCTTGACGCACCCGTACAGTTCGATGCGCCGGATGGAAAATTGGTCGGGCTGGTTTTTGTTCTTCTGGTACCCGAAGCAGCTAACGAGCAGCATTTGCAACTGCTTTCCGAGCTGGCCCAGATGTTTTCCGACCCGAGTTTCAGGAATCAGCTCGCTACCGCCTCCAATGCCGCGGCGCTGCATGGCCTGTTCACCAGTTGGCACGCAAACTAGTCGTTTCCCAGCTTTTTGAGCGCAATCGCGAGCGACTCGAGCTCGTCTGGGTCAGCGGTGCCATGACGCGGGAAATCTGCACCATAGAACAGAATGTAGCCTCTCCAGCCGACTTGATCGGCCACCTCAATCTGATGCATCCCGAACGCGTACAGGTAGTGGGTAAGCCGGAAATGGACTGGTCGGCACGGCAAACACCGGAAAAGCTGACTCATCACATGCAAGAGATCTTTTCCGCCCGGCCACCGGCGCTGATCGTCGCCGACGGATGTGCCATCAGCCCGGAAATCCTCAGGGGCTGTGAAGACTCTGAGACCCCGTTATTGCAAACACCCCTGACCTCGGCTTTTGTCATTGATACCCTGCGTTCCTTCGTTTCGCGACAACTCGCTGAAACTGGAACATTGCATGGCGTCTTCATGGACGTACTGGGTATGGGTGTCCTGATAACCGGAGATTCCGGCGTCGGCAAGAGCGAACTGGGTCTCGAACTGATTTCGCGCGGGCACGGTCTGGTTGCCGATGACGTGGTCGACGTCTCACGCATCGGCTCCGATACTCTCGAAGGGCGCTGCCCGGAGATGCTCAAGGATTTCCTGGAAGTACGCGGTTTGGGGCTGCTCAATATCCGTAGCGTGTTTGGCGAAACTGCCTGCCGGCGAAAAATGCGCCTGAAACTCATCGTGCATTTGCAAAAACCCACCCCTGGCGTCCCGGATGCCGCCCGGCTGCCGCTTGACGCGCAAACCGAATCGATTCTCGGTGTGCCGATCCGCCGCGTCACCATTCCGGTTGCCGCCGGGCGCAACCTTGCCGTGCTGCTCGAAGCCGCTGTGCGCGCCACGGTGCTAAAGCTGCGCGGGATCGACAGCATGCAGGAATTTATTGATCGTCAAGAAGCCGCCCTCAGGGCCAATAGCGGACAAGACCTACTCAATTAGGGCCGGCGAAGCCGACGTCAAGACTGAAAATTGAGCCCCGTATCGTTCATTGAAAGCCGGTCGCCCTTGTGATCGGCTTTTTCGTTTCCGAGCCCACATAGCAATCCCCCCTCCGACCCCTATGCAACGACTTGCAATGCAACTCGTTGCATAGTATGCTGACACGCATGGCCCTCGATCATGCCCTGCTGGTTTCCCTGCTTGAAAAGCCCAGTTCCGGCTATGAATTGGCGCGTCGCTTCGACCGCTCCATCGGCTATTTCTGGCACGCCACCCACCAGCAAATCTACCGCGTGCTTGCGCGCATGGAGGAGGCCGGCTGGATTGCCTCCGAAGTACAGGCAGGCGAAACTGCTCCCGACCGCAAGGAATACTCGGTCGCGGCATCTGGACGCAGGGAATTGACGCGCTGGATGAGCGAACCGGTCGAGCCTGAAGGCACACGCGATACGCTCATGGTCAAGCTGCGCAGCGCCGCTTTTGGTGAACCGCAAAACCTGATTCCCGAATTGGAACATCATCGTGCCACCCACGCCAATCGGCTGACAGCCTACCGCGTTATCGAAGCCCGGGATTTTGCCGGCGCGCTGGACCCACAGCGCGCCTTGCAGTACATGGTCTTGAAGAGTGGCTTGCGCTTTGAGCAAGGCTGGCTGGAATGGAGTGAAGAGGCACTGAGCCTGCTACACAGTCTCAAACAAAACCAACGAACGAGGAAAACACCATGAGCAACGCCTATCCACACCTGCTGGCCCCGCTGGACTTGGGCTTCACCACCCTGAAAAACCGTGTCCTGATGGGCTCGATGCACACCGGCCTGGAAGACATCGGCAACAGCCACGACCGCATGGCGGCTTTCTATGCCGCGCGTGCCAAGGGTGGTGTCGGCCTGATCGTCACCGGCGGCTTCGCGCCGAACCAGGACAGCATCGTGATGCAGGGTGCATCTATCCTCGACAACGAAACCGAGGCCGAAAAGCACCGCGTCATTACCGAAGCTGTGCATGCCCACGGCGGCAAGATCTGCGTACAGATACTACATACAGGGCGTTATGCCTACACCAAGCGCCCTGTCGCGCCCTCGGCGCTGAAAGCGCCAATCAATCCGGCGACACCCCATCCGCTCAGCGAAGAAGAGATTCTCAAGACCATCGCCGACTACGCGCAATGCGCCGCAATGTGCCAGTTCGCCGATTACGACGGCGTCGAAATCATGGGCTCCGAGGGCTATCTGATCAACGAATTCCTCGTACCGCAAACCAATCACCGCGACGACCGCTGGGGCGGCAGCCTGGAAAACCGCATGCGCTTCGGTCTTGAAGTGCTCCGTGCGGTGCGGGCGAAAGTGGGCGCGAACTTCATCATTATCTTCCGCCTTTCCATGCTCGACCTGGTCGAGGGCGGCAGCACCTGGGACGAGGTGGTGACCATGGCGAAAGAGGTCGAAAAGGCCGGCGCCACCATCATCAACACCGGTGTTGGCTGGCACGAAGCGCGCATCCCGACTATCTACACAGCCGTGCCGCGCGCGGCCTACACCTGGGTCACCCAACGCATGATGGGCGAAGTAAAGATTCCGCTGATCACCACCAATCGCATCAACGATCCGCAAGTGGCCGAAGACGTGATTGCGCGCGGTGACGCCGACATGGTGTCAATGGCACGGCCGTTCCTCGCCGACGCCGACTTCGTGAACAAGGCCGCCGCCGGCCGCGCCGATGCGATCAATACCTGCATCGCCTGCAACCAGGCCTGCCTCGATCACATCTTCTCGCGTCAGCTCTGTTCCTGCCTGGTCAATCCCTTCGCCTGCCATGAACTTGATGTCGAGGTGCTACCCAGCGACGCGCCGAAGAAAGTTGCCGTGGTCGGTGCCGGCCCGGCAGGTCTCGCCGCCGCGACACAGCTGGCCGAGCGTGGCCACCACGTCAGCCTGTTCGATTCCGCCGCCGAAGTCGGCGGCCAGTTCAATCTGGCGCGACGCATTCCGGGCAAAGAGGAATTCGGTGAAACCCTGCGTTATTTCCGTACTCGTTTGAAGGATTTGAATGTCGATGTGCAACTCAACCGCCGTGTCACCAGCGCCGACTTTTCAGGCTACGACCACGTCGTCGTTTCCACCGGCATCGTGCCGCGCACGCCGGACATTCCCGGCATCGACCACCCGAAAGTGATCAGCTACATCGATCTCATTGAAGGCCGCAAGCAGGCCGGCAAGAAAGTCGCCGTCATCGGCGCCGGCGGCATCGGCTTCGACGTTGCCGAATTTCTCACCCATGCCGGCGACCATGGCGATCCGATCGACGCCTACCGCAAGGAATGGGGCATCGATCCTGCATACACAGAAAAGCGCGGCGGCCTGGCGGCACCGCAAATGCCGGAAACCCCGCGCGAAGTCTGGCTGCTGCAACGCAAGGCCACCAAGGTCGGCGATGGCCTGGCCAAAACCACCGGCTGGGCACGCCGTCTGCTACTGCAAAAACGCGGCGTACATTTGCAGGGCGGCTGCGAGTATTTGAAGATTGATGATGCCGGTTTGCACATCGCCATCGACGGCAAACCGCAGGTACTTGATGTCGATACCATCGTCATTTGCGCCGGACAGGAGCCACGCCGCGAATTGGTACCCGGACTCGAAGCCGCCGGCATTGAATACACCCTGGTCGGCGGCGCCGACGTGGCCGTTGAGCTCGACGCCAAGCGGGCAATCTGGCAAGCGACGGAATTCGCTGTCGAATATTGAACTTTCATTCCAGCCCTCGGCTGGCTTCCTTAACGGACCGACAAATACAAACCATGAAAACAAATCTCCCCGGCAAGTCGCTTCAACTGCAGTCACTCATCAAACAAAATGGCGAACTGGAACTATCGCTTGTCAGTATTCCCATGCCAGAACCCAAAGCCGATCAGGTTCTGGTGCGCATCGAAGCAGCGCCCATGAATCCGTCCGATCTTGGCCTGCTGTTCGGCGCAGCCGACGTGAGCACGGCAAAACAATCGGGTGATGCGTCACGACCGGTGGTTACCGCTACGGTGCCGGCGGGCGCCATGAAGGCCATGGCGGCACGGGTGGATATGCCCATGCCGGTCGGCAACGAAGGTGCGGGCCTGGTGGTGGCAGCGGGTTCCTCCGCCGCGGCGCAGGCACTGATCGGAAAACGTGTCGCAATTCTCGGCGGTGCCATGTTTGCGCAATACCGCTGCATGGCAGCGGACCAATGCCTGCCCTTGCCCGCCGATGCCACGTCGGCCGACGGCGCCTCGTGCTTCGTCAATCCACTGACCGCACTGGGTATGGTCGAAACCATGCGCCGAGAAGGACACACGGCATTGGTGCACACCGCGGCGGCCTCCAACCTGGGTCAGATGCTCAATCGCATTTGCCTGAAGGACGGCGTTGCCCTGGTCAACATCGTGCGCAAACCGGAGCAGGAAGCACTGCTCCGGGAGATGGGCGCGCAGTACGTTTGCAACAGCAGCTCGCCGACCTTCATGGCGGAACTGACCGACGCGCTGGCGGCAAGCGGCGCGACCATCGCCTTTGACGCCATCGGCGGCGGCAAGCTGCCGGGGCAAATCCTCACCTGTATGGAAGCAGCCATCAATCGCTCGGCCAAGGAATACAGTCGCTATGGCTCGAACACGCACAAGCAGGTCTATCTGTACGGCATGCTCGATCCCAGTCCGACGGAAATCGTTCGCAATTTCGGCTTTGCCTGGGGCATGGGCGGCTGGCTGCTTTTTCCGTTTCTACAGAAGCTGGGCCCGGCTGGCATCCAGACGCTGAAAGATCGCGTTGCGGCAGAACTCAAGACCACCTTCAAGAGCCATTATTCGAAAGAAGTATCAATGGCACAAGCGCTTCAGCTGGACTCGATCGCCGTCTACGGCAAACGCGCCACCGGCGAAAAGTTCTTGATAAACCCTAGCCTGGATGTGAATGCTGACTGAAAGCTCGACAGCTCGGCGCCCCACGGGGCGTTGCTTGCCCTAGCTTGACTGGCCGGAGACAGTCGAGTCTCAAACCAAAAACTCGCTCCACGCCCCCGGCACGCGAACCGGCAGCGGCTCGTAGCCGGGCATGGCGGCCAGGCGTTGGCGAAAGGTGTTGCCTTGTAGCCGCGCCAGAAACTGCTTGCATTCCAGACTGCCGGCCACGTTGTGGCGCAGAGCAAAGCCGTAGCGCTCCCAAATCACCGGCACAAACCCCAGGTCGTAGCGCGCCGCCGCTGCTTCGATGCCAAATCCCACATCGGCCTGACCTGCCGCCACAGTTGCGGCGATGGCCTCGTGGGTAAATTCCTCATGCGCATAGCCGTCTATGCTCTCCGGCCGCAGGCCATTGGCCGCAAGCAACTGGTCAATCAGACTACGCGTACCCGAGCCGCGCTGGCGATTGACCATGCGCAGCCCGCGCGTTGAGGCGTCGGCCAGCGTGGCCAAGTGATGCGGATTGCCGCGCGCCACGATCAGCCCCTGCGAGCGCCGCATCAATGGCAGGCAGACATGCAGCTTTGGCTTGAGCCAGCGCGCCAGCCAAAGCGCCAACTGCTCACCGTTCCAACTCTCCGGCACATGGAAACCGGCGATATCGGCTTCGTCGCGCCCCAGGCTCGCCAGCGCGTCTTCGCTGCCACGCCAGAACAATTCAAAGCTGATTCGACGACCATGTTCGACCCAATCCGCCAGCGCCAGATCGTGACTGGCTACCAGCCGCAGGCGCTCGGGTGTAGCCCGTACCACGGGTGCCAGCAAGTCTTCCAGACGTTGCTGCCAGGGCGCGTGCACGACATCCAAAGCCTCGCGTGCCGCCGCGTCGAGTTTCACCAGGGATTCGCCGAACCCAGTGAGGCGGGTGCCACGCCCACGCTCCATGCTGACCAGCGCCGCACCCAGCGCCTGCTCGCAATCACGCAGCAAACCCCAGGCCGAGCGGTAGGACATGCCGGCCTGCTTCGCCGCCTTGCCCAGCGCGCCATCTGTCGCCAACGCAGTCAGTAAGGCGAGCAAACGACGCGTATCGACGTCCGCCAGCAACGGACCGAAATCCCACGACCAGCGCAGGCGGGGAAGTGAACGGACAGAGAGAGCAGGTGTTGTTGCAGGTTTCGGCATATTTGGTCCTTGAAGGCTATAGCTTACCCTTGCCGGCTCATATGTAGCACTCTGCATAGATGATCCGCCTCGAATAGCACCTTCCGATGCAAGAATTCAACGACCCATTTTTCACCGCCTGGACTCTGGTCGCTGGCGCCGACTCCCGTCTGGCGGGCATCGTCCTGCTCAGCCTGCGCGTGAGCATCGCCGCAACGCTGATTGCCTGCGTCGTCGGCATGCCGATCGGCGCCTTGCTGGCCGTGGGCCGCTTTCCCGGCCGCCGTGTGTTGATCGTGTTGTTCAACGGCCTCATGGGTCTGCCGCCGGTGGTGGTGGGCTTGCTGGTGTATCTGCTGCTCTCTCGCGCAGGGCCCTTGGGGCAGTGGGGTCTGCTGTTCTCCCCAACTGCCATGGTGATAGCGCAGGCCGTGCTGGTTACGCCGATTGTCGCCGCCCTGACTCGCCAGACCATCGCCGACGAATGGGCCGAGTATCGCGAGCAACTGCGTTCGCTCGGTGCCAGCCGTAGCCGTGCCGCCGCGACTCTGTTGTGGGATGGCCGCTTTTCCCTATCGACGGCGGCGCTGGCCGGATTTGGCCGGGCGATTGCCGAAGTCGGCGCGGTGATGATCGTCGGCGGCAACATCGACGGCGTGACGCGCGTGATGACCACCACCATTGCACTTGAAACCAGCAAGGGCGACCTGCCACTGGCGCTGGCCTTGGGCCTGATCCTGATTTCTGTGGTGCTGTCGATCAACGCCGTCGCCTACGCGCTGCGCGGCTGGGCGCAGAGGCATTGGGGATGAGGCCGAGCCTGCACCGAAAAGTTAGCGCTGATGAAGCAACTGCGCTACAAGGCGGTCGAGCAAAAGACGCTCTCCTCGCCGTAGCGGATGGTGGGACGGCGCACGCATGAATGCCTGGCTGTCCATCGAAAGCCTGAGCCTGGTCGAAGGCGGCACGCGCATCATCGACGGCATCTCGCTGCAATTCAGCGCGCAACGCAGCGTGGTGCTCGGCCCCAACGGCGCCGGCAAAAGCACTTTGCTGCGGCTGATCCACGACCTGCTCCACCCCAGCGCCGGCAAACTGAACTGGCCGCAACCACTGTCGCAGGCCATGGTGTTCCAGCGTCCGGTGATGCTGCGCACCACCGCACTGGCCAATGTGATCTACGGCCTCAAGCTCAAGGGTTTTCCGGCCCAGGAAAGCGAGCGACGCGCCCGACAGGCGCTGGCGCGCGTCGGGCTCGAAGCCCTGGCGAAACGCCCGGCACGCCTGCTTTCAGGCGGCGAACAGCAGCGCGTGGCGTTGGCCCGCGTCTGGGCGCTGGAACCCGAACTGCTGATTCTCGACGAACCCACCGCCAGCCTCGACCCGGCCAGTAGTCGCGAAGTTGAACGCATCATCCAGGACATCGCCGCTGCCGGCACGCGGATTCTGATGACCACCCACAACCTGGGTCAGGCGCGCCGGCTGGCCGAGGAAATCGTCTTCATCGACGGCGGTCGCATTACCGAGCAAACCCCGGTTGCCGAATTTTTTCAATCGCCGCGCACCGAGGCAGCCAAAAGATTTCTAGAAGAGGAAACACCATGAAACTTCAGCATCATTTCATCGCCGCTTTGAGTGCCATCACGCTGCTGGTCGCGTCATCCGCCCAGGCCGAGGAGCGCTACATCACCGTGGCCTCGACCACCTCCACTGAGCAGTCCGGGCTATTCAAGCATTTGTTGCCGCTGTTTGAAAAGGACTCCGGCATCAAGGTCCGCGTCATCGCCCAGGGCACCGGCCAGGCGCTCGCCACCGGCCAGCGCGGCGATGCCGACGTACTCTTTGTGCATAACAAGGTGGCTGAAGAAAAATTCGTCGCTGAAGGCTACGGCGTCAAGCGCCAGGAAGTCATGTACAACGACTTCATCGTGATTGGCCCCAAGAGCGACCCGGCCAAGGCGCACGGCAGCAACATCCTCGAAGGCCTGCGCCAAATCGAGGCCGCCAAGGCGCCCTTCGTCTCGCGCGGCGACAAGAGCGGCACCCACGCCGCCGAACTGCGCTACTGGAAAGCCGCCGGCGTCGACATCGATGCGAAAAAGGGTGCCTGGTATCGCGACACCGGCTCCGGCATGGGACCGGCGCTCAACACCGCTTCGTCGATGAATGCCTACATCCTCTCTGATCGCGCCACCTGGCTCAACTTCAAAAACCGTGGCGAGTTGGGTATCGTCGTCGAAGGCGACAAACGCCTGTTCAACCAGTACGGCGTGATCATGGTCAACCCGGCCAAACACCCCCATGTGAAAGTCGCCGACGGCCAGAAGTTCATCGACTGGCTAGTGTCTGACGTCGGCCAGAAGGCGATTGCCGATTACAAGATCGGCGGCGAGCAGTTGTTCTTTCCGAACGCGGCGCGCTGACATCGGAGAGCATTACTACGAAGTTCACGAATGACTGAGCTTTTCCTTGCCCCGTGGTGCATCGGTGCCCGCGATGGGCAAGGGCTCCAGCAACTGCTGAATACGCGGCTCGGCGCGCGCCAGCAACGTCGAATTCTGGCCGAGCACGGTCAACAGGAATTCCCGATTGGCTTCGATTTCGCGGATCAACCTCAGGTTCTGCTCACCGGTCACGGGGTCTTCCCCAACATCAGTTTTTGCAGTTCTTCAATGTCAATCACGTCCTTGCTGCGCCCCGTGCCAGTCTTCATAGCGATCAGATGCGGGATTGAGGCAACGGCCACTCGCGAACTTCCCATATCGACCATCACCGCATCCCGGCGCAAGTCGGTATAGGGCACAACCGGCTTGACCAGCACATCCAGTACCGTCGCCTTTGCATCCGGATGGCGCAGACTGAAGGCCAGCATGCCCTTTTCGCGATGCCATTGTTCGATCAGATCTGGGCGAGCGAGTGATTCGATCGGCACCGGAATCGTCGGCCGCAAGCCCGCTTCCTTCGCGGCGGCAATGAAGCGATCAAGATTGTCCGCCTCCATCGCGAGGACAACATCCACATCCATCGTGACGCGCTGATAACCCTGCAAGGCAACCGCCAGACCGCCGATCAACACGAAGTCGATCTTATTTACCGCCAGCAGTTTGATCAGGTCGAACATGCCCATGACGAAAGGCTACCGCATCCACCTGCCGTCGTCTACGCGGCTGGAGCAGTCCCGGCGTTTCCAGAGTTAGGGTGATGCCGGCCTGACGGTACTTGCCGACGGCACCGTATCACCAGCGCCGACTTTTGGGCATCAGCAAGTAAAATAGTGCCCTCGCCGGTTTTACAGGCGTCAATGCTTGACGACGCAGTGCTCACGCCAACTCCAATCGGCGCCGTCTTCCACTGAACTTTTCCCGGTTGCACACTCATGCTCGTCGCTTCAAATGTCACCATCCAGTTCGGCATCAAGCCGTTGTTCGAAAACGTTTCCGTCAAGTTTGGCGAGGGCAATCGCTATGGCTTGATCGGCGCCAACGGCTCGGGCAAGACCACCTTCATGAAGATCCTGGCCGGGGTGCTGGAATCCTCTGCCGGCAATGTCTCGCTCGACAAGGGCGAACGCATGGCCTACCTCAAGCAGGACCAGTTCGCGTTTGAGGAGGTGCGGGTGCTCGACGTGGTGATGATGGGCCACGCCGAAATGTGGGACTGCATGTCCGAGCGCGACGCAATCTATGCCAACCCCGACGCCTCGGAAGACGACTACATGCGCGCCGCCGATCTGGAATCGCATTTCGCCGAGTACGACGGCTATACGGCCGAATCGCGCGCGGGCGAACTGCTGCTGGGCGCGGGCATTCCCATCGAACAGCACACTGGCCCGATGAGCGAAGTAGCGCCGGGCTGGAAGCTGCGGGTGTTGCTGGTGCAGGCGCTATTCGCCAATCCCGACATCCTGCTGCTCGATGAACCGACCAACAACCTCGACATCAACACCATCCGCTGGCTGGAGGACATTCTCAACTCCCGCGAGAGCACCATGATCATCATCTCGCATGACCGGCATTTCCTGAACCAGGTGTGCACTCATATGGCCGATCTGGACTACGGCACGATCAAGGTTTATGGCGGTAACTACGACGACTTCATGGAAGCCTCGACCGTGGCGCGTGAGCGTCAGGTCTCGTCCAATGCCAAGGCCAAGGAGCGCATCGCCGACCTGCAAGGCTTCGTGCGCCGCTTCTCGGCCAACAAGTCGAAGGCGCGCCAGGCCACCAGTCGCTTGAAGCTGATCGAGAAAATCCGGCCGGAAGACATCAAGCCTTCGTCGCGCCAATATCCGTGGATACGCTTCGACCACGACGAGAAGGAAAAGCTGCATCGCCTGGCCTGCGAAATCGAGAACCTCGGTTTCGGCTACGAACCCAAGGTGCCGATCATCAAGTCGCTGTCGATGAGCATCGAAGCCGGCGATCGGATTGCCATCATCGGCGAGAACGGCGCAGGAAAGACAACCTTGCTGCGACTCATGGCTGGCGAAAAACTGGGCGGACTGGCGCCGCTGGGCGGCACGATCAAGTGGCCCGAGAAAGCTCGCCCCGGCGTCTTCGCCCAGGACCACGCTGCGGACTTCGCCGGCAAAACGCCGCTGACCGAATGGATCGTGCAATGGGTGCATGCCAGCGGCTACGACGGTGGCGACGTCGAAACCCTGGTGCGCGGCACGCTGGGCAGGCTGCTGTTCTCTGGCGACGAAGCAAAGAAACCGGTCAATGTGATTTCCGGCGGAGAACAGGGCCGCATGCTGTTCGGCAAGCTGATGCTGCTGAGGAACAATGTGCTGCTGATGGACGAGCCGACCAACCACCTCGACATGGAATCCATCGAGTCGCTCAACTCCGCGCTGGAAAAATACCCCGGCACGCTGATCTTTGTCTCGCATGACCGCGAGTTCGTTTCATCGCTGGCAACGCGCATCATCGACATGCGCTCCGATCGAACGATCATCGACTATCGCGGCAGCTACGAGGAATATCTGGACAGCCAGGGGCTGGCGTGAACCTGTTGCGCGGCCCCGCTCGCCTCGCGCTCAAACTCATGGGCTGGAAGCTGCTCGACCTGTCCGAGCGACCAGCCAAGGCGGTAGTGATTGCCTATCCGCATACCTCGAACTGGGATTTTCCGCTAACGCTACTGGCACTTGCCGCCCTGCCCTTCAACGCACAATGGGTGGGCAAGGACACGATGTTTCGCGGCGCCTGTGGGCCGCTCTTGCGTTCCATTGGCGGCGTCGAGGTGAATCGTCGCGAACGCACCGGCTTCGTCGAGCGCCTGGCCGATGAGTTTCGTCAGCGCGAAAGCTTTCACCTGATCATGGCCACCGAAGGCACGCGCTCGAAACAAGAGGGCTGGAAATCCGGCTTCTACCGCATCGCGCGGGCCGCCGAGGTCCCAGTCATTCTGGCGGTGGTCGATTACTCGAAACGCGAACTCGGCCTGCTTGCCAGCATTTCGCTCAGCGGCGACATGGACGCCGACATGGCCCGCATTGCCGCCTGCTATGAAGGCCGCCAGGGCTGCCACCACGAAAACGCCTCACCTATCCGGCTTATATGATTCTTCTACGTGATCTTGGTTTTTCCCGCAACGGCGACGCGCTGGTCACCGGCGCATCCTTGCAGCTGCATCCGGGCTGGAAGATCGGCCTGACCGGCGCCAACGGTTGCGGCAAATCATCCTTTCTCGGCCTGCTGCGCGGCGAACTGCATGCCGACCGTGGCGATCTGGAACGCCCGCCCAACTGGGTGCTGGCCCACGTCGCCCAGGACACGCCAGCGCTGCCTGATGCGGCGCTGGATTTCGTGCTCGACGGCGATACCGAGCTGCGCCAGATCGAACGCGACCTCGTCGCCGCCGAGGAGCACCACGACGACCACCATGCGGGCGAGCAGATTGGCCTGCTGCACTCGCGCCTTTCCGAAATCGACGGCTACGCCGCGCCATCACGCGCGGCGGCACTGATGCATGGCCTGGGTTTCTCCAACGAAGACGCCCAGCGCCCGGTAGCCGAATTCTCCGGCGGCTGGCGCGTGCGTCTGAATCTGGCACGAGCGCTGATGTGTCGCTCGGATCTGCTGCTGCTCGACGAACCGACCAACCACCTCGATCTCGACGCCATCATCTGGCTCGAGAGCTGGCTGACCAGTTACACCGGCACGCTGATCCTGATCTCGCACGATCGCGATTTCCTCGACGACGTCACCAGCCACATTCTCGCCATCGAAGCCGGCAAGATGCAGCTCTTCACCGGCAACTACTCGGCTTGCGAGCGCACCCGCGCCGAGCGCCTGGCCAACGACCTGGCACTGGCCGCCAAGCAGAAACGCGAGGCAGCGCACTTGCAAAGCTATATCGACCGCTTCCGCGCCAAAGCTTCGAAAGCGCGCCAGGCGCAAAGCCGTATCAAGATGCTGGAGAAAATGGGCGACATCGTCGCCGCTCACATCGATACGCCTTTCAGCTTCAGCTTTCCCGAGCCGAACTCCACCTCCGATCCGCTGCTGGTGGTCGACGACGCAAAAGTCGGCTATGGCGATACGGGGCTTTGCATACCTGGGACGCCGTTTCGCGGGCAGGTAATCTTCGACAATCTCAAGTTTACCTTGCGCCCCGATAGCCGCATCGGCCTGCTCGGGCGCAACGGCGCCGGCAAGTCTACATTGATGAAACTGCTCTCCGGCGCCCTGCAGCCGCTGGCCGGCATATGCGAAGAAGGCCGCAATCTCAAGCTGGGCTATTTCGCCCAGCACCAGATGGAACAGCTGCGCCCGGCCGAATCGCCGCTGTGGCACATGATCAAGCTGGAGCCGCGCACCCGCGAACAGGACTTGCGCAACTATCTCGGCGGTTTCGATTTCCGCGGCAGCATGGTCGATGCGCCCTGCGGCCGTTTTTCCGGCGGCGAGAAAACGCGCCTGGCGCTGGCGTTGATGATCCGCACCGCGCCCAATCTACTGCTGCTGGACGAACCGACCAACCACCTCGATCTAGAAATGCGCGAAGCGCTGACCATCGCCCTGCAAGAAACTGAAGCCGGCATGGTGCTGGTTTCGCATGATCGGCACTTGCTGCGCGCCACCTGTGACGAACTCTGGCTGGTGGCCGACGGCAAGGTGACCCCCTTCGACGGCGATCTTGATGACTATGCCGAATGGCTCAACCAGTCACGTGCCGCCGAGAAATCCGCCGGACGCGGGAAAACGCAGCCGCGACAGGAAAATGTCGTAGAAGTTGATCGCAAGAAACCAGCCGCTGCTGAAAAACCCCCAAAGGGACGCGCCGCGCCAGCGCAGGCGACGCGGCGGCCGCTGCTCAAGGAAGCCGAAAAACTCGAGCAACAGATTGGCGGCTGGCAAAATGACCTCAAGCTGCTCGAAGCCAAGCTCACCGACCCGACGCTGTATGCCGGACCCAATACTCAATTACTCGACGAGCTGACAAAGCAACAGGGTGCCTTGGCACGTAATATTGAAACCGCAGAATCACGCTGGCTGGAAATCAACGAACTGCTGGAAGCACCCGAGGAGAAATAGATGGCCGCAAAAGCCGCGAAACCCGCGCCGGTAAAGACCGCGAGCAAGACCCAAGCCACTCCTGAAACGCAGAAAGTTAAGGCAAAACCCGTCGCGGCGGCGCGCAAGAGTCCACCCAAAACCGCCACAGAGACTCCCGCGCCACAACGGCGCCCCGCGTCCGGTGATGTCGCACCGTCACACACGGCCAAGGGCATATCCTCATTTGTGGTGAAGGACCGCGCGGAGGCCGCCCGCGAGTCGAAAGCGGAAGCGATCCGCGACATCGTTGCCCATGCCAAGCCCGGCGAAGGTGCCAAGCTGGCGAAAGCACTCAAGGCGGTAGTCGAGGGTGCGGCACCCGATGATGTCCTGGCGCTCAAACACGCCCTGCTGCAGCGCGAAAGTGCCGGCTCCACTCATCCAGACGATGAACTGGCAAAAGACTGGCGCGAAGGGGGCTACCCCTACCGCCACCTGATGTCGCGCAAGAGTTACGAAAAGCAGAAATACCACCTGCAGGTTGAGCTGCTCAAACTGCAGGCCTGGGTCAAGGAATCCGGGCAGAAGGTGGTGATTCTTTTCGAGGGCCGCGACGCGGCCGGCAAGGGCGGAACCATCAAGCGCTTCATGGAGCACCTGAATCCACGCGGCGCGCATGTCGTGGCGCTTGAGAAGCCTTCCGAGACCGAGCGCGGCCAGTGGTATTTTCAACGCTACGTGCAGCACCTGCCGACCGCCGGCGAGATCGCACTTTTCGACCGCTCCTGGTACAACCGCGCCGGCGTCGAGCGCGTGATGGGCTTTTGCAGCAATACCGAGTATGAGGAATTCATGCGCCAGACGCCCGAGTTCGAGCGCACCCTGGTCAGAAGCGGCGTGCATCTGATCAAGTTCTGGTTCTCTGTATCACGTGCTGAACAGCGTCGGCGTTTCAAGGAACGCGAAGCCCATCCGCTCAAGCAGTGGAAGCTGTCACCGATCGACCTGGCTTCGCTCGACAAATGGAACGATTACACCAAGGGCAAGGAGGCGATGTTCTTCCACACCGACACAGCCGACGCGCCGTGGACCGTCATCAAGTCGGACTGCAAAAAACGCGCACGGCTCAACGCGCTGCGCTACGTGCTGCTCAAGCTGCCCTACAAGAACAAGGATGTGGCGCAAATCGGCACGCTCGACACGTTGCTGGTGGGGCGCGCGCACATTGTGTACGAGCGCGGTGAAAAATCGGGTCTGGTGATTTAGGCCGGCCACGAATGTATCTACCCGCACTTTTTGAAGAGACGCGCAGCGAGGTGCTGCATGCCTTGATGCGCGATCATTCTTTCGCCACTATTGTCACGCAGGGCGCTGATGGACTGGCGGCAAACCACCTGCCCCTGCATCTGAACACCGAAGGCTCGCCGTTGGGCGTGCTGCAAGGACACGTCGCCCGTGCCAACCCCCTGTGGCGGTCCGCAGCGAATGCCGATGCGCTGGTGATTTTCCAGGGCCCGCAGGTTTATGTCTCGCCTTCGTGGTACCCGACCAAACGGGAGCATGGCAAGGCAGTTCCGACCTGGAACTATGTCATCGTCCACGCCCGCGGCCGGATGCGCGTGATCGACGATCCGGCTTGGCTGCGGCCAAAACTGGAAACCCTGGTCGATCAACACGAAGCCGGTCTCGCCGACCGCTGGCAGATCAGCGATGCGCCGGCCGACTACATTGACAAGATGATAACGGCCATCGTCGGCATCGAAATCGAGATCGCGGACCTCAAGGGCAAGTGGAAAACCAGCCAGAACCAACCCGAGATCAACCGCGCTGGCGTGGTGTCCGGATTGCGCCTACAAGACACAACCGACGCACAGCAAATGGCTGATCTGGTTGCGGGCGTTCGAGTTCCGTGATTCTGCAGCAAGCCGATCTACCCGAACCCGCGGCAGATGCACGTGCCGCGAGTGAGGCGCTTTACACCATCATCGGTGCCGAGATCGCCGCGCGCGGCGGCTGGATTTCCTTTGCCCGCTACATGGAACTGGCGCTTTACGCGCCGGGCCTCGGTTACTACTCGGGCGGCTCGCACAAGTTCGGCGGCCATGACAGTGGCGGCGATTTTCTCACCGCGCCGGAATTGACACCACTTTACGGCCAGGCATTGGCGCGGCAAGTAGCGCAGATCCTCGCGGCATCCAGCCCGCTGGTGATCGAAGCCGGCGCCGGCAGCGGACGTTTGGCCGTCGACCTATTGACTGCGCTGGACGCCCTGGGCTGCATGCCAGATCGCTACCAGATCCTCGAACTTTCCGGCGAATTGCGCGCACGCCAGCAAGCGACACTAAACGAACATGTGCCTCAGCATGCCGACCGCGTCGAATGGCTGGATGAGTTGCCGGAGCGTTTTTCCGGCTGCCTGATCGGCAACGAAGTGCTCGACGCGATGCCCACCCACGCCCTGCGCTGGAGCGAGGAAACCGATGCGACAGCCGTTCTGGAAGGCGGTGTCGGCCTCGCCGATGGGAAGCTGGTAATGGCCGAGCAAGCCGCCTCCGGCGCGCTGCTGGCGGCGGCAAATGCGCTGCCGGTGATCGCGCCGTATCGCAGCGAAATCAGCCTTGCGGCACGCGCGTGGGTGGCAGAATTCGCGCGGAGACTGGATACCGGCGCGATGCTGCTGATCGACTACGGGCTGCCGCGCCACGAGCTTTACCACGCCGGGCGCGACGGCGGCACGCTACGCTGCCACTATCGGCATCGCGTGCATGACGAGCCGTTATGGTTTCCGGGCCTGTCCGACATTACTTCGCATGTCGATTTCACCGCCGTGGCGGAGGCTGGTTTCGATGCCGGACTTGAGGTGCTGGGGTATACCAGCCAGGCCAACTTTCTGATCAACTGCGGCATTGGCGAACTGCTGCTGGAAAGACACGCCATGCCCGGCGATATCGATGATCCCGGCAAAGAAGCAACACTCGGCGATGGCGTGCGCCGCGTGCCGGAGACAGCGGGCCACGCAGCCCCCCGCGCCGACCTGCGTGCGCGCGGTGCAGTAAATGTTCTGATCTCGCCCAATGAAATGGGCGAGCTGTTCAAGGTCATTGCCCTGGGGCGTGGCATGCCGACTCCGCTGCTGGGCTTTGCTCGCAGCGACCGAGTGCATGCCTTGTAAGCCAACACATAGAACAAACGGAGATTTTATGAAAACAAAACTGACCCGCACCACCGCCGCACTACTCACCGCTATCCCGCTGCTGCTTTCAGGCTGCGGAGAGATGAAAATGAAGGTCTGGCCTTTCGGCGGCGATGACACTCAGATAATTTCACGAGCACCGACCGATGCCACCGAATACAAATGCGAGGCTAACAAAAAGTTTTTTGTGCGCACACTCGAAGGTGGTGCAGCAATCTGGCTGATCCTGCGCGAGCGTGAAGTCCGGCTCGACAGAATCGGTGCATCGGGAACGCGCTACAGCAACAGCATTGCGGTGCTGGAGCTCAATGGCAACGAAGCAACGCTAACCGACGGCGCCGCTACTGCGTATTCCGGATGCAAGGCAGTCGCCGACAAGTAAGCCGGTAAGTCAGCCAACAATCCCGCTGCGGTCAGAGGCAGGCCTGCTCCAGCGCCTTTTCGCATTTGTCGCAAAAACCGTCGTCACCGACGGGACCCTGCGTACCGCATCTAAGGCATACCGTGAGCACTTCTTCAGACGGTAGCGTGTCATCCTGATTGGATGTCTCTTTGTCGTCACTCATGATGAACGCCTCACTTGCACTCGGCCTTGCAGGCGGTTGGGTTGCTCGCACAGGTGGCGGCCGATTCCAGCTTGCATAGGGCTCGGGTGCGAAAGGTAAAGCTAACGCCCTCACCATAGCCGCATACCAGATGCGTCATCTTGCGTTTGCTGCCGAGCGTGATGCCCGAGACCTTGGCGGCTTTGAGTGTTTTCGCCGGCAAATCACAGGATACATACGCGCTGAACTCGCCGTCGGCCGATTCCCACAACGCCACATTCTTCAGTTTTCGGTAGCGCTGATAGTCGGTGCAGACGTCAGTTTCGCCCCGGTATGCCTTCGCGTTGTCGCTGCAGTAACCAAGAAAGGTGAACTTCAATTCTTCTTCGGCGGGACAGGTGCCAACCTGCACGGCGGCAGCCAGATCGGGGCAACTGACAGTATCGGCCAAGGCCGGAAACGCTAACCCGCAAAGCAGCAACAATGCAAACAAATTCGACTTCATGAAGCAATCCCCAAAAGTTTTGATATGACGCGACGGCCTATTCTCGAACCGCACACGGTAGTCGCGCAGCGCTTGATCTCTCACCGCCGCGAAGCGTCTATTGTCGACGCTTTGCACGCGCATCGCAAACGCCAGCGCGAAAGTAAAGACCTGCGCCGGCGCCGAACTCAGAATCCGATGCGTGCCTTTCCGCGAGGGATTTTCGAACTGTCGAGGTCCTGCACTTGCAGTTCGTCGCGCCCCTCCAGCTTTGCATTGCCGAAGGCCACCAGCAAGCGCTTCTTCATGTCTCGTGGCGGTAGTGTGGCCAGTGCGTCCATCACGTCCTCGGGCGGCTCCGGCGAAAAACCCCAGCGGTGATCTGCGAGAATTTCCGAATACAGGTGGCAGGCAATGCCAAAAGCCTGCTCGGCATTCGGGCGCGGCACGGTGTAGACATTCATGCGATTGAGGATGGGCTCGGATAGCGTACGCTCGTCGTTGGCGGTCGAAATCCACAGAATGTGGCTGGCGTCGATATCGACTTCAACAAACTCATCCTTGAACTTTTTCGCCGTGTCACGCTCCAGCAAACCATAGAGCGGGCCCATCGGGTCGTAGCGTGAATCACCGCCGGCCTTGTCGACTTCGTCCAGCACCATCAGCGGGTTGGCGTAATCGCCATGGATCAGCGCGTTGGCTACTTTGCCCGGCTTGGCGTTGTTCCATTGACTCGACGCACCGGAGAGTATCCAGCCTGCGGTGAGCGAGCTCATGGGCACGAACTCATAACCGGTGCCCAGAGAATCAGAGAGACATTTGGCGAAATGCGTCTTGCCGATGCCGGGTTCGCCCAGCAACAGAATGGGGGTGAAGCTCATCGGCTCATTGCCGGACACGGCCAATGCCAGATACTTTTTCAGGTCATCGATGACCTCCGAAAAATTCGGGCAATCGTCGTAGAGACTGTCGAGCGCATCGGTGCCTGATGGCTTGACCAGGAAGCGCCCACCACCGAGTTTTTTCATCTTCTCGTAAATGGCAGATAGCGCCTCGTTACGTCCCGACGGGGTATCGTCCATGACGCGATCGATGTCGGCGATACGGTAGATCTCACGTACGTCGGCCAATGGGATTCTTAATTCGGCTTGAGACATAGCGGCGTCCTCCTGTACCTGTTTAACGGCGGCGCGGCGCCCGGCTTGAGCCGGACCGAAACAACAGGATCGCGGCAAGTGTGACGCCTTGGTTCGCACGGCGGTCTGTCGAACTGCTGGCGCTTGCCCATTCTTATTTCTTTACAGCGTCGCTGCCTGCCCCTTGATCTGATTGACCAGCCAATGACAGAACGCCGTTACGGCAGGATTGCTCGTCGCCCGTTGCGGCTGCACCAGGTAATAGGAGCGCGGGTTGGAAAAGCGCTGCGGCAAGGGCGCCACCAATCGGCCTTCCTGCAATAGATCTGCCACCAGCGCCAGAGTGGCCAGCGCCAATCCTTGTCCGTCGAGTGCGGCGCGCATTGCAGCTTCATTCTGGTTGAAGCTGATACTGCCCGCCGGTCGCAGATTAGCGACATCCGCCATCTCCAGCCAGGCCGACCACGACTGGAACGGCCGGCGCAGCTCATCGTCCTCATAAAGCAGCAGAACGTGATGCGCCAGATCGGCAGGTGTGTTCAAGGGCTTTGCCGATCTTTCAAGATAGGTCGGGCTCGCCACCGGCAGCACCGTTTCGCCGAACAGGCGCAAGGCCGTCGCCGGTGCTTCGTGATCCTGCAGATAGCGCAGCGCCACGTCAAAGCGCCCGCGCTCGAGATCAACGATACGCGAATCCGCTGATATGCGAATGTCAATGCCTGGGTTGACGCGCCGAAAATCCGCCAGACGCGGAATCAGCCAGAAGCTGGCAAAGGTTTGCGTGGTCGCCAGCATCACGGTCGGCTCTTCGCCGCCGCGCAGCTCGATTGTTGCTGCGCGCAGATCGGCAAAGGCGGCGGTAGTTGCGCGCAACAGACGCTCGCCTGCCGGTGTCAGTGCCAGCGCCCGCGTCTTGCGCACAAACAGCCGTGTCGCCAACGCCGACTCCAGGGCGATCACCTGCTTGCTGACCGCCGACTGGGTGACGAATAACTCCTCGGCAGCGCGGGTGAAGCTCAGATGGCGTGCAGCCGCATCAAACACGCGCAGGGCCTCAAGCGGCGGCAGGCTGTCTTTACGCATTCCTTTTACTCATCTATAGCACGCCCCATTATCGTTGGTCGAATCTACCGCACTAGCCAATACTGCATCCATCGCAAGCCAACACGGAGTCCAAATCATGAGCACACAGGCCATCTCTGATCCTTCCATCGTCTGCCTGGCGCGCCACAACAGAAGGTCCATGATGCAGAAGTGGAGCTCACTCGCTGCTGCATCAGATGCTACAGAATTCCTTCATGGAATGCATCATGAATCTGCGCCGGTCGCCGAACACGCCCTGCGCAATGACCAGATTCTCACGCTGCCGAAATTGAGGCTAACGCTGGAATGTCTCTCGGGAAGCCTTTGGCTCACCCGTGAGGGCGACATTGGCGACTATTTTCTGGGAGCCGGCGAACGCGTGGAAATTTGGCCGGGAGAGGGCGCCGTAGTACAAGCGCTGCACCCCAGTCAGGTGCGCTGGCGGGTCGCCTGAATAATCACTGGCCGATGACGCCATGGTCCATTTAGCACGACTATTGGTGTCGTCGGCGTTGCTACACTTTGAATTTCACCCCCAGAGGAAAACTCATGCCTATTGAAGTACAGATCGTAAATGCGTTTGTCGATGGCGATGACGGCGGTAATCCGGCTGGAGTTGTGGTCGATGCAAACGCGCTGACACCAGAACAAAAGCAGAAAGTCGCCAGAGCGGCCGGGCTGTCAGAGACGGCATTTGTCTCCAAGTCAGATAGCGCGACCCTCAAACTGGAGTTCTTCACCCCGACACAGCAAATTGCACATTGCGGGCATGCAACCGTGGCCACTTTTTCACTCCTGCGTCAGCTCGGAATCGTGGGAGAGGGGCGACATACCAAGGAAACAATCGATGGTATTCGAGACATTGTTGTCGAAGCCGACATGGCCTTCATGGAACAGCGGGCACCTGCCTATACGACGCTAGCGAGAGATGGAGAATACTTCTCGCGCGCCTTGCATTCTCTTGGAATTGCGGATGAGCAGCTCATGGAGGGATTGGCGCCCTGCGTGGTCAACACCGGAAACTCTTTCCTGCTGATCCCCCTGCAGGACGAGGCCGCTGTGAAAGCAATCCAGCCCGACCTGCCCGCCATTGCGGCGGTAAGCCAGGCGCTGGATCTCGTTGGCTACTATGTGTTTTCGCGGCAAACAAAGCACCCGGGCCGCAGCGCAGGCGCGCGGATGTTTGCCCCGCACTATGGCATTGCCGAGGAAGCAGGTACCGGCATGGCGGCCGGCCCCCTGGCCTGCTACCTGCATGACGTTCTACAGTTGCGAGAAACAAACCATTTGATCGAGCAAGGATGGCTGATGCCGTCGCCCTCGCCCAGTGTCATCCAGGTTGATCTTCACATCGAAAACCAGAGTATCGGCCACCTCATGGCCGGCGGACGAGCCAAATCCGTTGGCGCCCTGCAGCTTGAGGTTTGAGCCTGGGGAAGCACTGATCAAGCCGTCACACCGGCGGCTCTGCATGCCTTGGATTCTGCTGCGCAGGGTGGCAAAGCCGGTGTCCAGTGCCATGATTCTTCTGGATTCCGGCGTTCGCCGGAATGACGATTAGGTACTTGATCAGTGTTTTCCTAGCTGCACTACGGGATGCCGGGCTCAACTCAGGCGTTCAACCCCGCAAGGCTTCCAGGCATGCACGAATGCGCGGCGGAACGGGCGTTGGCTTGATGTCTTCGCGGCCGACAAACACATGCACAAAGTAACCGGTGGCGGCGGGGGCCGTTTCACCCTGGCGGAAAAGCGCGATTTCATAGCGCACTGATGACTTGCCCAAATGCGCGACGCGCAGACCGGCATCGATGATTTCGGGAAAGGCCAGGGGCGCCAGATAGCGACACTGCGACTCGACGCAGTAGCCGACCACGCTGCCATCATGAATGTCCAGCCCGCCTTCGCGGATCAGGTATTCGTTGATGACGGTATCGAAATAGCTGTAATAGACGACGTTATTGACATGGCCATAGACATCGTTGTCCATCCAGCGGGTGGCAATGGCAAGAAAATGCGGGAAGTTGCTGCGACTTGATAGCTCCAGTGTCGGAGTTGAGGCGCTGGGAGACAAGTTGTGAGATACGTCGGGAGAGGAGGAACTTGCAGCAGCAGGCGTGGCAATGGAACTCATCGTGCGCTTCCGTTAGGTAAAGCGCCCGATGATAACAACAGGCGTCAGCGGATAGGGCTGGCGCTCACCGTTGATTGCGGTACATCGCGGCAAGAAATGCCTCGGCGTCGACTTCTTTCGTTGTCTTCGCGCGATGCTGAACTTGCTGCAAGCCGAGCTGGAGCTCCGGGCTGGCAGGGGTCCACTCGGCATTCAGGACCTCGTCCTCGAATGCTCCGAATTCATCCTCGATGAATTTACCTGTACTCATTTCCATTTCCATTAACATTTTCGGCCTCCGTTGTGAAACCGTACGCTTCAGAGGATATAACGTCGTACCCGCCGAAAAGTTGAGTGAAGCCTCAAATTAATTGCATCGAGTCGACGCTTGTTGTTTTGACACCACGCCACGCCGTTGGCATCGCGTGTTGAATTTTGGTCGCACGCATTTGCCGGCTTGATGGCGCAAGAAACGCACCCAATGCTCACGACGAAATCTGCAGAAATTCCATCCCCGGCCGGCTTGCCAAAATGCTCCCCGGCATCTCTGCCTCAGGCTTCATCGACTGAGACCCGGGTAATTCTCAGGAAAGTTTCAACGCCGGCTTCTCGTTCCACGGCGCCACTTTGAACAGCAACAACATGCCGGGCACGGCGAGCAGAGAGCACATCAGGAAGAAAGGCAGCCAGCCCATGGCTTCGACCAGATAACCAGTAGTGGCATTGACGAAAGTGCGCGGCACGGCGGCCAGGCTGGTGAACAAGGCGAGCTGGGTCGCCGTATACAAGGGATGGGTCGAGCGAGCGATGAAGGCGACAAAGGCTGCCGTGCCCAAACCCACACCCAGCGCCTCAAAGCCGATCACCAACGCCAGTTGCGTCAACTCGGCCGCACCCACTGTCTCGTTGTGGCCCAGCCAAGCCAGCCAGGCGAAACCGAATATCGACACCAACTGCACCACGCCGAACAGCCACAGCGCACGATTGATGCCGAGCTTGACCATCCATAGCCCGCCGAGCATGCCGCCAAACACCGCCGGCCACAGCCCGGCATTTTTTGCCACGATACCGATCTGCGACTTGGCAAAACCCATGTCCAGATAGAAGGGCGTAGCCAGCGCCGTCGACATCGAGTCACCGAGTTTGTACAAGAAAATGAAGGCCAGAATCAACAGCGCCGCCTTGAGCCCGGCGCGGTTGATGAACTCGTGAAAGGGTTCGGTCACTGCTTCACGCAGGGTCTTGGGCGCGCCCTCCACTGCCGGCTCGCGCGCAAACAGCGCCAGGCCCATGCCCGGCAGCATGAACAGCGCGGTAATAACGAACACCTGCAGCCAGGGCAGGCGGTCGGCCAGGATCAGCGAGAGCGAACCCGGCACCAGCCCGGCAATGCGATACGCATTGACATGCACCGAGTTGCCCAGGCCCAGCTCGGCCTCGGTAAGAATCTCACGCCGATAGGCATCGAGCGCGATGTCTTGCGTGCCAGACAAAAACGCGATGCCCACGGCTAACCAGAGAATGGGCACGATCTCGCTGCCCGGCGCGAACAGACCCAGCGAGGCGATGCAGATCAAGAGGCCGATCTGGGTGATCAGCATCCAGCCGCGACGCCGCCCCAGCGGAGGCACATAACGGTCGAGCAGTGGCGACCAGAGAAACTTCCAGGTGTAAGGAAACTGGATCAGCGCGAACAGGCCGATGGTCTTGAGGTCGACCCCTTCCGAACGCAGCCAGGCCGGCACCAGGTTCAACAAAAGATACAGCGGCAAACCGGACGAGAAGCCGGTGAACACGCAGATCATCATGCGCCGGGTGAACAGCGCGGCGAGCCAGGACGGCATCAATTCTGGTCCATCGGGCTGATCACACCGCGGCCACCGCGATTGAGCACATGGGTATAGATCATGGTGGTGGCCACATCGGAATGCCCGAGCAGTTCCTGCACAGTGCGAATGTCGTAACCCGACTGCAACAAATGCGTGGCAAAAGAATGGCGCAGCGTGTGCGGGGTCGCCGGTTTGGTCAGGCCCGCGTCGCGCACCGCCTGCTTCATTGCGCGTTGCACGCCCTTTTCGTCGATATGGTGGCGGCGCGTCTTGCCCGAGCGCGGATCGACCGACAGGTTGCGCGAAGGAAAGACATACTGCCAGCCCCATTCGCGCCCGGCGGAGGTGTATTTTCGATCAAGCGCAAACGGCAGGTAAACCTCGCCGAAGCCCAACGCCAGATCTTCATCATGCAAGGCTTTGACCTTGGCCAGATGCAACTTGAGTAACCCGGTGACGGCCTCCGGCAGCATCGTCACCCTATCCTTGCCGCCCTTGCCCTCCCGCACCAGAATCTCGCGGCGCGCGAAATCAATATCCTTGACCCGCAAGCGCACCGCCTCCATCAAGCGCATGCCCGCCCCGTAAAGCAACCCGGCTATCAGCGCATGTGTTCCTGTCAGCCGCGACAACACCGTCTTTGTTTCCGTTACGGTCAACACCACCGGCAGGCGTTTCTGCGCCTTCGCCTGCGTCACCTTGTCAAGCCACGGCAGCTCGATTTCCAGCACCTCGCGATACAAAAACAGCACGGCCGACTTGGCCTGATTCTGGGTTGAAGCCGCCACCTTGCCCACTACCGCCAGATGCGTCAGAAAGGATTCAATCTCCCGCGCACCCATATCTTTGGGATGCTGCTTGTCATGAAACCGAATAAAGCGTTTAATCCAATCCACATAAGTTTGCTCAGTGCGAATGGCATAGTGCTTGACCCGCAGCTTCTCGCGCACTTGGTCGAGCAATTTGGGAGGATTTAGCATGGTGTATTTGTCGCACTTATTAGGGTGCGTTGCCAATTTTTTGTATGATAACTCAGATAGTTACCATACCAACCCGTTTTTATACACCCATTCGGCGCCTTTACTCTGCCGTTTTGGGGTGCCTACTTAACGTTCGGCCTCTTGAATCATGGACTGGACGCCTATGCGCCTTAGGCGTATAGTCACACAATGCATACCGTAGTAGAAACGTTGCTGTTCCAGCGCCAGTGGCCGCTCTATTGGACCGAAGAGGAGCTCGGCGCATTCGCTGCGTATATTGCAGAGCACCCCACTGCCGGAGATGTTGTGCCCGGGTCCGGCGGCATTCGCAAGGTGCGTTGGGGAAGAGCTGGTTCGGGCAAGTCGGGCGGTGTTCGGGTGATCTATTTCACTCGCAACGCAGAAGGTGAAGTGGTTTTGCTCACGCTGTATGCGAAGTCGAAAACTGACAACCTCACTGGCCCCAAGTTAAAGGAGATTCGCCGTGTCCTCGAAGAGTAAACCCCTTACGAAGTCAGAGTTGGCGTCCCATGAAGCCAAACGCGACCTTGCTGCAGACCTGTTGCAGTCAGTGCGCGAAATGAAGGCCGGTCAGGTTCATGTTGTTTCATCGCCCGTCATTGAGGCGCGAAAGAAAACTGGCCTGTCTCAGTCGCAGTTTGCAGCGCTCATTGGCGTATCTGTTCGCACCTTGCAAGGTTGGGAGCAAGGCCGCAAACAGCCGAGCGGCGCTGCCCGGACTTTGCTGGCTATCGCAAGCACAAATCCCAAGGCAGTATTGGCTGTTGCTGGTAGGTAGCGTTGCGTGCGCCAGAGGCCGAACCCGGCGTTGCAGGGGAGCTGCGCAATAAGACCTGCGCAGCTCCCTGAACTTGAACGTTGGGCGTCACCATCACTCGGCACCGGGGCTCGCAGTACAATGACGGCTCTCGCTACGGAGGCACTCGCCATGGGAAGTAAACTCGAATTGCTCGAAGCCGAAGCCCTGCAACTGACAGCCGGCGAGCGCGCAGCTTTCGCCCAGCTATTGCTTGCTAGTCTCGACGAGGATACCGACATCGAGGAAGCGTGGGCCGCCGAAACCGAGCGCAGAATTTCTGACATTGAGAGCGGAGCGGTACAGGTTATTCCAATTGCTGACGCGCTTGCACAGGTACGTGCGTCGCTGAAGTGAAGCTCGTCGTTGATCCGCTGGCGCTTGCCGAGCTACACGATGCGGCCGCGTTCTATACGCTGAAAGCGAATGTTGAGCTTGGTCTCGCGTTTGTGGCGGAGTTTGAACGAACGGCCAATTTCGTCTTGGCCAATCCTCTGCTCGGTGCGGTATTCCGTGGCACTCGTCGGCGATATATTCTCCGTCGGTTCCCATACAGCATCATCTACCAGCTCGCCGCCGAGGAGCTTCGAATTCTTGCCGTCGCCCATCACAGGCGGCGTCCTGGCTACTGGGCGCACCGGAAGTAGGTCACCGGGGTTACCTTCCTCCAGTGACGCCCAACCCGGCGGTCGACCCCGTTCGCTTCGCTCTCTGGACGCTGCGCGATAAAGCCGCGCAGCGCCGGTCAGCTTCACGTTCGACCCCACGAGACATTCCCGGTCCATCTGTGCCTATTCATGCTTGACGTTATGCACGGCTAGCGTTACTATTTGCACATGCCGATCAAGAGCTTCAAATGCAAAGACACTCACGCGCTATTTCTTGGTCAGCGAGTTCGCCGTTGGGTAAACATCGAGCGGCCTGCCTTACGTAAGCTTGAGCAACTGGACTGGTCTATGGTGTTGGAAGATTTGCGTGTTCCCCCTGGCAATCAACTGGAGGCGTTAAAAGGAAATCGAAAGGGGCAATACAGCATTCGCATCAACGATCAATGGCGCGTGTGCTTCGTTTGGACTGTGGAAGGCCCGAAAAACGTGGAGATCGTTGATTACCACTGAAGGAGTTTTAACATGCGTACTGTTCCCCCTGTTTCTCCCGGCGAAATGCTGGATGAAGAGTTCTTGAAGCCGCTTGGCTTAACGAAGTATCGCTTGGCCAAGGACATCGGCGTGCCCCCGCAACGAATCGGCGATATCGTGGCAGGCAAGCGGGCCATCACCGCAGACACGGATCTACGACTGTGCCGGTACTTTGGGCTCAGCGATGGATGGTGGCTTCGCGGGCAGGCTAACTACGACACCGCGATCGCGCGCGCAAGCATGGGCGAAGTCCTCTCGCGCATTACCCGTTGTCAGTTGTTGGCTGCCTAAGCACAGTCCGCGCAGAAAATGGGGTCGAACCCGTCGTGCCAGAGGACGCTGCGCGATAAAGCCGCGCACCGCCCCTGAACTTGAACGTTCGGCGTCACAGGCCATGGCACGTTACAATTCCATTTGTTCCCTCCCGGAGATCAATCATGAACTTCAGCATCGAGTGCGAGGAAGAGGTTGATGGCCGCTGGATCGCTGAGGTTCCTCAGCTTCCTGGTGTCCTGTGTTACGGCAAGACTGCCGATGACGCCATGGCAAAGGCAGAAGTGCTTGCCCTTCGCGCCATGGCCGACCGCCTTGAGCAAAACGAGTCGCGTCCCGTCGAGATCAATATCTCCCTTCCCCTCGCCGCATGAGCAATTGGCCGTCCGTCAAGGCCAAACGTTTGCTGGCGGCATTATTCGGTATCGGGTGGAAACTCAAGCGGCAGTCGGGGTCCCACCGCACGCTGTCACGCGAAGGATGGCCCGACGTGGTCTTCGCGTTTCACGATGGCGAAGAGATCGGTCCCCGGATGCTTGCTCGTATCGCCAAACACACTGGCATTACTCCCAGCGACTTGTAGGCCTGGCGGTACCCACGGTGCCGCCGAACCCATCATTCCACCGGACGCTGCGCGATAAAGCCGCGCAGCGCCGGTGACTTCTACGTTGGACATCTTGAACGGCACCTGTTGCAGGGTGGTGACAAAAGGCACACGTCGGCGTAATATTTCCGCATGATGCCATTCCGCTGGGCACCCGAGAAGAACAATACCGTCAAGGCGGAGCGGGGAATTTCGTTCGAGAACATTGTTGTTGCTATCGAGGCTGGCGGCCTGCTGGACATCCGAGCTCACCCGAACCAGGCGAAATACCCCAGGCAGCGCGTTCTCGTCGTCGCGTGCGACAACTACGCCTACTTGGTACCGTTTGTCGAAGAGGAAGAGTATTTCTTTCTCAAGACCGTAATCCCGAGCCGCAAAGCAACGCGGAGCTATTTGAATCAAGGGGAAACAGATGCCGAAAATTGATGCCTACGAGCTTGAAGTCCTTACCGCTTTTGACAAAGGCCAATTGAAGTCCGTTGCCACCAAAGCCGAGCTTGCGAAGTTCAAGGCAGCGGCGCGCGCCACCGCCATTAAAGATCGCCGGGTCAACATCCGTCTGTCCTCTGGCGATCTGAGCGACATTCAAGTCAAGGCGCTTGAAGAAGGTGTGCCGTATCAAACGCTCATCGCCAGCGTTCTCCACAAGTACGTTACCGGCCGCTTGGCCGAGCCGCGTACAGCCAAGCAAGCTTCAAAGCCTTCATCAAAGCGTCGTGCTGCGTAGTCGGCGGACGGCCTTGCCGTGATGCCGATGTCCAACCCTGCGGTCGACCCCGTTCGCTTCGCTCTCTGTGGGCGCTGCGCGATAAAGCCGCGCAGCGCCGTTGACTTCTACGTTAGGCGGCACAGGGCGCACCCGCCAATGTTCCCGCTGTTTGTCAACCGCATACATACCTACGAAATCGGAGGCAATTGAATGTTTAGCCATGTGATGGTCGGCACGAACGATATTGAGCGAGCAAAGCGCTTCTACGATGCAGTGTTGGGCGCGCTCGGAGCCGGAGAGCCGGTGCGAAATCAGAACGAAACAGGGCAAACCCGCCTGTTCTACCGGCACGACGGTGGAACCTTCTGTGTCAGCGAGCCGATCAACGGAGAACCCGCTACGTCCGCGAATGGCGGCACCATCGGTTTCAAGTGCAGTACTGAAGAGCAGGTGCGCCTCTTTCATGACACGGCAGTCGCGCACGGTGGAACGTCGATTGAAGATCCGCCCGGTCTTCGTGCGGGCAAGCTGGGGGCCATGAACTTGGCGTATGTGCGCGACCCGGACGGTAACAAGCTCTGTGCCCTGCACAGGCCGAGGTAGTTACACGTTGCCACTGCCGCTACGGCAACGCCGACACCGATTGCCGCCTAACACGGCGCTCCAAGGGACGCTGCGCGATAAAGCCGCGCAACGCCCCTGACCTTGAACGTTGAGGCTGTTGAAAAGCCCCTTTTCGAGTTGCATAGCGCGTCCAAATGGCGCGTTTTCCATCGCGCCATTTGTCATTTCACCGAATAGCTTTTTGAATCGCCGTGTTGCCAGCGCCGACTTTTTGAATGTCGCTGGGTCAAAGCTCGTTGCGCCACCCGCAGTTCCAGCCCTTGGCAAGTCGTTGGTACAAAATGCGCGATGTATGGAAAATTGACGCTGCAAGGAAACCCATGTTTCATAGAATGAGAAATCTCGGCCCAGCCTCTTCTCGAATGCTGGAGGCAGCCGGTATCAAGTCCGAGAGCGAGCTGCGGGCGATGGGCTCGGTTGCGGCCTATGCGTCGGTAAAAGCCAGCGGCGGTACGCACAGCCTGAACCTGCTGTGGGCGCTTGAGGGTGCGCTGACAGACCGAGACTGGAAGCAGGTGGCGAGAGATGATCGAGCGTTACTGTTGATTCAGCTGGAGGATTACGAAACAAGGCAAAATGATCGCGGTTGCTGAGGGAAGGCGCTTGCGTCTTTGGCAGGCGGGGCGCTCAGGCAAGCGACATCATCAGGAGGCTGCACAGTGTTCGAGATTCAGAACTACCCGAGTTTTGTTGCCGCTGTCATTGTGTTTCAGATCATTCCGGGGCCGGGAACGCTGGCGATTCTCAACGCCACCGCGCGTAATGGCCTCGGTGCTGGGTTTGGCGCGGTGTTCGGTACGCTGCTGGGCGATTTTCTGTTTATGCTTGCCGCCGTGGCGGGCCTGGCGGCCGTGCTGAATGCAAACCCAGTGGTGTTTCAGGCGCTGCAGTGGTTTGGCGCGGCGTATCTGTGCTGGATGGGTGTGCAGTTGTTGCGCGCACCGGTGAGAGACGATGCCGCCGGGCCGGAGGTGATCAAGTCGGCGGCTGTCTATTTTCGGCAGGCCTGCGCCGTCAGCCTGACCAACCCCAAGGTCGTGCTGTTCTTTGTGGCTTTCTTTCCGCTCTTCCTGCGCCCGGACTCTTCGAGCAGCACACTTGTCGTCATGATGGCGCATGTCACGATCATCAGTTTTGTGTACCAGGCTGCGCTGGTGCTGCTGGGCAATGCCGTCGCGAGTCGCTTGCGCCGCTTTCCGTCAGTGCGAAAAATCGCCACACGGCTCGCCGGTATCGCCCTGGTCGGCTTCAGCATCAAGCTCGCCACGAGCAATCGCTAGGGCTTCAGGCCCGGCCCTCGCTTGTGCGTCGGCTAAAATTCGGCAATGAAGTATTCTTTTCGGTTTCGTAATCCTTTGGCATTGTCCGGCTGGAGGCGTTGGGTGCTCGAAGGCACCCTGATCGTTTCCGCACTCGTCGGCATTTCGATTTGGCAGAACCATGGCTTGCCGGATGGCGCGGCGCCGCCCTTGATCGGTGTGCGCGATGACGGCGTGGCGGCGAACCTGTCCCGAAAACTCGGCGCTGGCGGTACGGCAAAGCCGGGCGCCCGGCCCAGTCTGGTGGCGTTCTGGGCCACCTGGTGCCCGGTGTGCAAGGCTGAGGAAGGCAATATCGAATCCGTGGCGGAAGACTGGCCGGTGTATTCGGTGGCGATGCAATCGGGTGAAGCGGCGACGGTGAGCCAACATCTGCGTGAGCGCGGCTTGAAACTGCCCGCGCTGATCGACGCCAGTGGCGCGCAGGCGCTGGCCTGGAATGTGCGCGGCGTGCCGACGCACTTTGTGGTCGACGCGAACGGCACTATTCGTTTTCGCGTGGTCGGCTACGCCACCACCTGGGGTTTGAAACTGCGCCTGTGGTGGGCGGAGACGTTTGCGACATGAAAAGTACTAAAGACTTTCCGCCAGCAGTCCTTGCGTGGTCGGTGTGGGGTCTGGGCGCCCTGCTCTATCTGGTCGGCTTTTATCAGCGCGTTGCGCCGGCGGTGATGACCGACCGCCTGATGACCGAATTCGCCATTGGCGGCGCGGCGCTGGGCAATCTTTCGGCCTTCTATTTCTATTCCTATGTCGCGATGCAGATTCCTACCGGGATGATTGCCGACCGCTGGGGGCCGCGCCGCCTGCTCACTGCCGGGGCAGGCGCGGCAGCTCTGGGCACGGCCTTGTTTGCATTTGCGCCGGACATTTATTGGGCCAGCATGGGGCGGCTATTGATCGGCGGCTCGGTGGCGGTGGCTTTTGTTTCCATGCTCAAGCTCGCCAGCCACTGGTTCTCGCCGCAGCAATACGCGCTGGCTTCGGGCATGGCGCTGTTGATGGGCGTGGTCGGCGGCGTGGTGGCGGGCGTGCCGCTGCGCTTTGTGGTCGAGGCCTTCGGCTGGCGCCCGGTAATGGCGCTGACGGCGGGGCTGACAGCCATACTGTGCGTCGCCACCTGGCTGCGCGTGCGCGACGACCCGAGCGAGCGCGGCTACGCCAGCCACTTTCAGGGCGCCCATCATGCACACGAGCCGACACCGGTGCTGCGCGGCCTGCTGGAAGTATTGTCCTACCGCAATATCTGGATTCTGATGGCGGTGCCGATCGGCTTTACCGGCGCGGTGCTGACCTTCGCCGGCCTCTGGGGCGTACCATTTTTGCGCCAGGTGCATGGGCTGGACCCGAAGATGGCGGCGGCGATCACCTCGACACTGCTGGTCTCGTGGGCGCTGGGCGGGCCGCTGCTGGGCAGTTGGTCGGAGCGCATGGGAATGAGGAAACCGCTGTATCTGATCGCCTCTGGCGTGGCCTTGCTGGGCTGGTCGGCGATCATTTTTCTGCCACTGCCGCTGTGGGCGCTGGTGACCTTGTTGATTCCCACCGGATTTGCTTCGGGCAACATCATCATCGGCTTTGCCTGGGCCAAGGAATCAGTGCCGCTGCGGCTGGTGGGTACGGCCTCGGGCGTGTGCAACATGGGACCACTGATCGGCGGCATGCTGCTGCAGCCGGCGGTGGGCTGGATGCTTGATCTGCGCTGGAACGGTGCCATCGAAGGCGGTGCGCGGCTCTACGATGCGACGGCGTACCGCGCCGGCTTTACGCTGATTTTCGGCGCCCTGATTGTGGCTGGCATTGCGCTGTGCTTTGCCCACGAAAGCCATTGCAAGCAGATGCACGAATGATGATCCTCGCAAGAAAGGCCTGGCCATGACCCCAAATATTCTCTGCCAGCGTGACGGCGGCATCGCCACGGTTACGCTTTTCAATCCAGACAAGCTCAATGCGCTGAATGCGGCGATGTGGCGTGGCCTGCGCGAAACCATGAGCGGGCTGGGTGGTGACAGCTCACTGCGTTGCATCATTCTGCGCGGAGAAGGCGCGGTGTTTGCCGCCGGTGGCGATCTTGAGGAATTCAAGAGCGCGCGCGCCGATGTCGATGCCGCGCTGGCTTATCACGAAGCGGTGGGCGAAGCACTGAGCGCCATCGAATCCTGCCCGTTGCCGACGGTCGCCGCGATCCTCGGCCCCTGCGTCGGTGGCGGACTGGAAATTGCCTGTGCCTGCGATTTGCGCATTGCCGGCGAAGGGGCAAAATTTGGTGCGCCGATCATGAAATTGGGATTCTCGATGTACCCCGGCGAACTTGCGGGCTTTCTGAAGCTCGCGGGGCCGGCGGTGGCCAAGGAGATTTTGCTCGAAGGGCGCCTGCTCAGCGCCGCCGAGGCCTATGCCAAAGGCTTGGTGACGCGTGTGGTGGCCGATGAAGACCTCTGGTTGGAAGCGCAAACCACGGCGACGCGCATCGCCTCCGGTGCACCACTGGTCGCGCGATGGCACAAGCAGTGGATTACCCGCTTGATGGACGGGCGGCCGCTGAGCGAGAACGAAAAACGCGCTTCCTTCGACTTCCTCGACACGGAAGACTACGCGGAAGGACTGGCGGCCTTTCTTGAAAAGCGGTCGCCGAAGTTCAAGGGACGATAGGCTGCACGGGGTTGCGCCCGATCAACGCGGGGCCGAGCGCAGCGCTTCGTCGACCAGGTCTTTCAGCTGCTCGTAACCAAAACGCGGCAGGGGCTGGCCGTTCACGAAAAACTCCGGTGTTTTGGTCACATTGAGCGTGCGCGCATCTTCAAGATCTTGCGCGATCACGGCAGCGATTGCCGGCGTTGCAGCGTCTTCCTGGAGCTTCGACATGTCAAGGCCCAGGCCTTCCAATATGCGCGCCGCCCGGTCGGGCAGCGCCTGGTGATTCGCCGTCCATTGCGCCTGCGTCGCCAGCAACGCCTCCAGTGCTGGCCACAGCATGCCTTGTTTGCGGGCTGCTTCCAGCATTGCTACCACTCGGTCGGAGCCAGGATGGAAGGGCGCGTAACGCATCACCAGGCGAATCCGCCCGGGGTGGGCCGCCATCATTTCCTTGACCAGGGGATAGAAAGCGGCGCAGGTTCCGCAAGCGGGGTCTAAAAACTCGACAATGACCACGGGCGCATCGGGTTTGCCAAGCGCCGGTGAGTGCATGCGCACCAGTGCAGCGCTGTTGCTGTTGGCCTGGGCGCTGGCCTGTTCGGATTTCTCTGCGGTAAACAGCAGCGTCGCGACAATAAACGCCAGCACCAGGCCGACAGCAGCGGTGATGAAAATCGTCTTTTGTTTCATTTTGAACTCCTGAGTTGCGCCATCACCAGCAGCGCAATAATGATTGAAAACGCCACAACGGAAAGTAGCGGAATAGTCACAAAGCCGAACCATTCGATTACCGTTTCCGAGCAGGGCACGCCCTGAGTACAGGGCTGAATGCTTTCCGGAATCACGCCAGCGACCAGGAGCATGTGAAAGACTGCGATCAGCCAACCAATCACCGCCAGCGGCAGGGCGTAGCGCAGCACCTTGCGGTCGAGCGGGAAAAGTCCGATCGGCAGGATCAGCACCAGAGGGAACATGCAGATGCGCTGGTACCAGCACAGCACGCAAGGCGGCAGCTTCATGACTTCGCCAAAAAACAGTGCGCCAAGCATTGACGCGCTGGCGATCAGCCAGGCACCGAAAATCAACAGCCACATTGGCTCTGCGCCGGGCTGGGATGCAGGATTTTCAGCGCGGCTCATGGCGGGTCGCCGGATTGTTTTTTGAAAGCACGGGCATATTCTAGTTTGGCGCCACGGAAATGTCCGGTCTGCCCTCGAGCAGTTCAGCCACATGATCGGCCAGCGCCAGGCAGGACGTCAGGCCGGGCGATTCAATGCCGTAAAGGCAGACCAGGCCGCCGATACCGTGCATGGCCGGACCCGAGATGATGAAATCCCGCGCCGCCTCTCCCGCAGCATGAAGCTTGGGCCGGATACCGGCATAGGCCGGCGCTAGCGCACCATCGGCAAGCTGCGGCCAGTAGCGCCGCACTTCGGCATAGAAGGCATCGGCACGCGCGGGGTCGACCGCGTAGTCCAGATTGTCGAGCCACTCCACATCCGGGCCGAAACGCGCCTGGCCGCCGAGATCGAGCGTGAGATGCACCCCCAGCCCGCCCGGCTGCGGCACCGGGTAGATCAAACGGCTGAAAGGCACCCGGCCTGCCAGCGCGTAGTAATTGCCTTTGGCATAGTGCAGCAGCGGCACTGCGGCCGGGTCGAGCCCGCTCAGAGCACGGGCGATTTCTTGCGCGCCGAGGCCGGCACTATTAACCACGGTATTGGCGTGAATTTGCAAGTGCTCGCCTCCATCACCTTCATCGCTGGCGATTGTCAGGACGATGCCGTCATTCACAATCTCGCCGCCGACAACCGGACTATTCACGGCCAACACAGCGCCATCCCTTTCGGCATCGCCCAGCAGGGACAACATCAAAGCGTGGCTATCGATGATTCCGGTCGAGGGCGAAAGCAGCGCCCCAGTGCATTCCAGAGCGGGTTCGAGCCGCCGGGCCTGCTCGCGACTCAGCAGTTCAAGATCGTCGACGCCGTTGTCTCTGGCGCCCGCAGCGATGCGCGCGAGCTGACTTTCGGAATCATCGCCGGTGGCGACGATGAGCTTTCCACAGCGTTGATGGTTGATCCCGCGTTCGGCGCAGTAGTCGTAGAGCATATGCCGACCAGCAACGCAGAGCCGCGCCTTGAGCCAGTCGGCGGGATAGTAGATGCCGGCGTGGATCACCTCGCTGTTGCGCGCGCTGATGCCGGTACCAAAGGCGGTTTCGGCCTCCAGAATCAGCACTTCGTAGCCGCTGGCGGCGAGCTTTCTGGCCACGGCAAGACCAACCACACCGGCGCCGATGACTACACTATCTATTTTTTCCATAAAGAATCTGTGGCACAGTGACCACCAGTGATTTGCGCCCGAGGATAACCGATATGAAACGAATATTTGTCACACTGCTGAGCCTGTTCGCTTTGACTACGCTTGTACCCGACGCGGCTCATGCGGCGAATGCAAAAGCGGCCGGAGCTACTGCAAACCCAGGCCATCGCGTGGTCATTCAGCTCAACGAGAATGACTCTCACAAATGGAACACGATCTTTGCCAACATCAACAATGTGCAGGAAGAACTCGGCCAGGTGGATGTTGCAGTTGTTGTGATTGGCCCCGCGTTGGGCATGCTCATGGCCGATGCGCTGACCGCCAACCGGGTACAGGATGCGATGGCAACCGGGGTCCGATTCGTCGCCTGCCAGAACACGATGAAGGCGCAGAAGCTGAGCAAGGAAGACATGATCGAGGGTATCAGTTACGCCAGGGCGGGTTATGTCGAGATCATGCGCCTGCAGGAGCAGGGCTGGTCCTATCTTCGCCCGTGATGGCGCTACCTGAGACTCCCATGCTGGACTGGTCGCGAATCGATACCGTGCTACTCGATATGGACGGCACTTTGCTCGACTTGAACTTCGACAACCATTTCTGGCAAACCCATTTGCCGCAACGTTATGCAGAGGCCCGCGGCATGTCACCCGAGGCCGGGCGCGAAGAACTCATGGCGCGCTACCACGGTCGTGCCGGGACGCTGGAATGGTACTCGGTGGATTTCTGGGAGACGGCGCTGGAACTGGACATCATGCGCCTCAAGGAAGAGGTGGCGCACCTGATCGACGTCCACCCACACGTGCCGGCCTTTCTCGATGCCGTGCGCGCCAGCGGCCGGCGTGTGGTACTGGCGACCAACGCCCATCACAAGAGCGTGACGCTGAAAATGGCGAGAACCGGCCTGACACCGCGCTTCGACGCCATCGTTAGCTCGCATGCACTGGGTGCGGCGAAAGAGGAGCAGGCTTTCTGGCAGCGTCTGGCAGAGATCGAACCTTTTGATCCTGCTCGCACCGTGTTGGTGGATGACAGTCTGCCGGTACTCGACAGTGCGCGAACCTACGGGATTGCTCAATTGGTAGCCGTCAAAAGGCCCGATACGAAACGTCCGGAAAAAGATACTGGCGACTATCCGGCGATCGATGATTTTTCTCAGTTGATGCCCTGAGACTGGTCGGCAGTTCTGTCACTCGAGCAAAACCCGTGAATTGGGCGCTTCTTCGCGCTATTTCGGCTATCCTCGCGCAATCATCCCTTAACGCATTCAATCGACAATTCATCATGAATCCAAGACCTGACAGATTAGCTTTGTCACACCCCGCAAACGGATGGCGGATTCGCGCCAGCTTGTTACCAAGGTTGGACACCGGGTGCGAGCTGTCGGCAAGACAGGAGGCGGATCATGGTTGAGGGATTGGTCCAGCGCCTGCGCGCCATGGTGGAAACTGCCCACGATCGCATCGCACCTAACGGCGGCAAAAATTCCGGCGTGAAACCGAAGCGGCTGGACGAGTGGCGCAAGCAACTTGCCGAGTGCGCCGAGGCGCGCGGTGGCGAGGTTTCCGCGCGGACTCGGGCGGCAAAGCTCGCGCTGACTTATCTCGGGCTTGACGACACGGGGCGCCAGGCTTTTCTGCGCCTGATCTCGATGGAGTTCGGCCCGGCGCCCGATCGTGTCGCCGCGGCGCATGAGGCATACCAAAGTTCGCTGGGCACGGATCGGCAGTGGGACGCGGAGGCTGAGCTTCGCTCCGCCTTGCGTTCAGCGCGTATCCGCATACTTACCCAGTTCAATGCCATTCCGCAGGGCGTCAAGTTTCTGGTCGATCTGCGGACGGACCTGCTGCGCTATCTGGAAAACGATACCGAACTGGTGCCGCTGGATCGCGAGCTCGAGTCGCGTCTCGCGGCCTGGTTCGATGTGGGCTTCCTCGAGTTGCAACGCATCACCTGGAACTCGCCAGCGGTATTGCTGGAGAAGCTGATCCAGTACGAAGCCGTGCATGAAATCCGCTCCTGGACCGACCTCAAGAACCGGCTTGATTCCGACCGCCGTCTCTACGCTTTTTTCCATCCGCGCATGCCGATGGAGCCCTTGATCTTTGTTGAAGTTGCACTGACCGATCACCTGGCAGAAAACGTTCAGGCCCTGCTCGACGAACACGCGCCGGTGTTCGACGCGCGCCGTGCCGACACTGCGATTTTCTACTCGATATCAAATACGCAACCCGGTTTGCGTGGCGTCTCCTTCGGCAACTTTTTGCTCAAACGCGTGATCGACGATCTCAGGCGCGACTTCCCCAAATTGAAGCACTTTGCCACCCTGTCGCCGCTGCCCGGATTTTCCTCTTGGGCGCGCAAGAATCCGCAGGAACTCACTGCGGACGACCTGGAAATTGACGCCGAGCAACTTGCCGAGGGCGAGTGGTCAAAGAATGTCACGAGTTCGCGCAAGATCAATGCTGCGCTGACCAAACTTGCAGCACGTTATTTGATACTGGCCAAAAAAGGCCATGGCGATGTCCGGCAGCCGCTGGATCCTGTGGCTCGTTTTCATCTGGGCAACGGTGCCCGCCTGGAACGCATCAACCCGCTTGGCGATGCTTCGGTAAAGGGCCTCAAGCAATCTTTCGGCGTGATGGTGAACTACCTTTACGACCTTGATGACCTGGAGGAAAACGTTGAGAGCTTCGCCCGCGACGGAATTGTCGCCACGTCAGCTGCCGTGAGACGCCTGGCACGTCAAGCATAGATCGGGCAAGGTAGAGAAGATTGTCTTGCGATAAATCATATTCAGATAAGGGGCTGTTGAGCGTGTCATGCTGAATTTTTTGCCGCCGCCGCTGATCGGCCTCATTGCTTTTGCACTGCTGGCGCTCAATGCGCTGTTCTGGGTGCCGCAGTTGTTGGTTTTGGCAATTGTGAAACTGCTCCTGCCCTTCAAAAGTATTCGGCTATATATTGACCCGGTACTGATCGCCATCGCCGAGGCCTGGATTTCCTGCAACAGCGGCTGGATGCGACTGACCCAGCGGACACACTGGGATGTCGAGGGCATCGCGGGCCTCGACCCACACAACTGGTACCTGGTCAATTGCAATCATCAGACCTGGACCGATATATTTGTACTGCAGCATCTGCTCAATCACCGCATACCCTTGCTGAAATTTTTTCTCAAACAACAACTGATTTGGGTTCCGGTCATGGGTCTGGCGTGGTGGGCACTGGATTTTCCTTTCATGCGCCGCCACAGCGAAGAGTTCTTGAAGAAGCATCCGGAAATGCGCGGCAAGGATCAGGCGGCAACCCGTCGCGCTTGCGAAAAGTTTGCCTTGATTCCGACCAGCGTGATGAATTTTCTTGAAGGCACGCGCTTTACTGCGGCAAAGCATTCGCGCCAACAATCACCCTATCAACATCTGCTCAAGCCCAAGGCTGGCGGCATTGCGCTGGCGCTAAATGCCATGGGCGACCGCTTTCAGGCGATTCTCGACGTGACCATTGTCTACCCGGATGGCGCACCGGACTTTTGGGATTTTCTCTGCGGCAAATTGAAACGCGTGATTGTGCGTGTTCAGAGCCTGCCAGTGCCGGACCATTTGCTGAAGAGCGATTACGCGGGTGACCCGGCGGTGCGGGAAGCCTTCCAACGCTGGGTGCAGCAACTTTGGCGGGACAAGGACGCACAGATTACACAGCTACTGGAAACCGCACGGCCCTGAACGCCGCTATAAAACTCGGCTCTGGTGACACGGCGTCGATTCGCCGCATGCGCCGGACAAGCCGGCGTCATCCGAAACCTGGTCAGCTTGTCGCAACGATAGCCAACCCCAGACCCAGCAGCACACACAAGGGCGAGTAGTAGAAGCTGTCCATCTGTGCAAACTGCGAGTTCGTAACCGTTTTGAAAAAGCCCACCAGCCTGAAGTCTCCAACGGCCCGGGCCAGCATGACAATGGCCAGAGCAATGATCGACGTTTGTAGCAACCAGTGTCTGATTGGCTCACCCAACAGGCCGGCACGAAGCGTCACCAGCAGGGCAATCAGCGCCAAGCCTCCGGCAACAACCAGCGTGATCGCCGGTCCCGGGCTGAACGCCTTGACCATCTCCGGGTACACATCGGTGAGCGATTGCCCGCCATTTTCGTGGCTGCCGCTTGAAGGTATCTTGGGTATGGCCGCTTCGCTGCCCCATTGACCTCCTGCTGCCCAGTAAACATGCAAAAGCGAAAGTGCCACAAATATGGAGGCAACCAAAATTGCGGTTAGTAGCATGAGACGCTTTCTAAGTGGTTTGCTCAAACCCGGATCAGCCGATCGGCTTCGATCCAGGCGACGATTGAAGCAGGAAACGTCGGCGACTCGGGGTGCAAGCCCATCCTCTCGCGAATTTCATTGCTATTGACAATGCCTTTGCGACTGACGACGGCACCTTTGGAAACACCATTGGCCATGAGCTGTCCGGCATGCTCGAATTCGAACAGGAAGTACGCCCATCGGGCGTCCCAGCAATTCATTGAGAAGCGAAGCGTGTAAACCTTGAATGGTTTCAGCCCACGCCGAAAGGAAATCATGCTGCCGCCCAGCATGGGCCGCCAACCTTCGCGCAAGGCTATCGGCAGGAATCCAGCACGGGTGAAGTACTCGATCAGCGCCAGATCGGTAATGGTCATGTAGCGGCCGTTGTTCATGTGTCCATTGACGTCGAGGTCGCTCGGCCACACGCGCAATTTCAGTTCAATGGTGTCGCCCATCGAAATTCCGGGCTTTGTCCTCGCCCGCAACCAGGTCCACAACAGACGCAGGTAAAGATTCATGATGCTGATTCTTTCGAGCTGGAGTGTGTGTCTGAAAGTGGCGCGGGAATCGGTCGTGGCTCAACGCGTCGCTGAGCTTCATAAGCCTTCGCCAAAGGCGCAATGCTTGGGTGGGCGGCGCCGGGACCGGGCGCCCAGTCGAGTTCGCGCCGCGTCAGTTCTTTACCGGCACGATTGCGCAGACGGATCGGCGCCAGTTCTTCGCCGGTGGCGCGCTCGATTACCCGCAGCGGAATCGTGTCGGGAGTCTGCAGCCAGCGGTCGCCCCACTGCAATATGGCCACCAATACCGGCAACAGGCCTTCGCCCATTTCGGTCAAATGATAAACGAGGCGCTTGGCGTCTTGACGAAGCGGCCGTTGCTCCAGAATGCCAGCTTCGACCAACCCGCCGAGCTTGGTTGTAAGAACGTTGCGGGCAATGCCCAGATGATCGGCAAAATCGTCAAATCGCCGCGTGCCGAACATGATTTCCCGAATCAGCAGCAGTGTCCAGCGGTCGCCCAGCAGCTCAAGTGATCGCGCGGCAGAACACATGGAGGTATTGGGTTTAAGACGCGGCATGAGTGTTTCCCGATCTATGGTTGGTGGGTGAAAAGCCTGCCGCTAATGCGGTAAATGTGCCGTCATTTCGCGAGGCGCGCCTGCCATGCAACGAAAATTGGCGCGCCGACGATCTCCAACACCGTGAAGGCAATGAACGGGATCGGCGGCAAGCCGTGAATAAGCATGGACACCAGACGACCAAACCCGCCCAGAAAAATCATGCCCCAGACGACGCGGAACAGAACGGTTTGCTTCTCGATGTTGGGTATCAGCCAGAACACTGCGACACCCAAACCCAGCCAGACGCCACCGAAGAATCTGAGGTTGCTGTCCAGCAGTGCGTTGTCGGGCAGCCCGGCGGAGGCGTAAATCGGGTCGTCTATTCCAAACATGGCGACGATCCCCGTTAGCACCGGAACGATGCCCAGAACAGCTGTTGCGACCTGAAGCAAGCGCTTGCTCATATGTTTTGCACATCCAGTTGATTCGCGTAGAAAAAGCAGATTACGCCAACAAGTTGTCTAATGCAACTATTTTAGTTGCATTAGACAACTTACTAACCCTGGATGAATTGTGACTGAACACCTGCGCGGGAACCTGGCGGTGGCTGGACGCGTCGGAATTTCCAGTGGCCTGACAGTAAAAGTCGGCGATGGTGATACGGCATCGAATCGCTGTGGGCGCTGCTCGACGCCGAAAATTCAGTCTGCGCCTTACGGCGCAGACGCGTCCCGGGTGAGCCCGGGACAAGCGGCTATTTCTTGAAGGTTTCCAGTGTGATGCCTTCACGCGCGATGGCCGCGGCAACAGGCGGCGCCTCGGCAAGGCGCTCAACGTAAGTCTTGTACACAGGCAAGCCCGCCGGGTCGATACCGCCGAGACCACCCCAGCGTAAAAACACCAGCGCGTAAGCATCGACTACGGAGACCTTGTCGCCCAGCAGGAAGGGCGCGGCTTTTTCTGCCAGGGCCTGGATGCGTTCGAGATGCGACTGAAAACTCACCACGCCCTTGCGCTTGACCTCCGCCTGGGCTTCATCGCCTTCGGCAAAATTGCCCGGCCGGAAAATGTGAGTGAAGGTCGAATGAACAGTGTTGTTCATCCAGGCAAAGGTGGACATCGCCTGTGCGCGCTGCCAGGGGTCGGCGGGCAACAGGCCAACCTGAGGGAAGCGGCGATCGAGATAATCGCAAATCGCCACGATCTGGGTCAGCGGTTTGCCGTCGACTACCAGTACCGGCACCAAGCCCAGGGGATTCAGGGCCAGATACTCGGGCGTCTTCTGCTCGCCCTTGTGCAGCTTGACTGCCTGGGCTTCAAAAGCTTCGCCGGTGGCGGCCTTGATTGCTTCCAGCGCGACATGGGGAACGAAAGAACAGGCGCCGGGGCCGTAGTACAGCTTCATCATCAAAAATCTCCTTGGTTTTGGCCGGCGTAGGCGAGTCGGATTGAAAACCGCAGGCGCCCTTTCGTCAGCAAAATGCAATGCAATCGCGAAATAGTAGCTTATGTGCGCTATCGGCGCGGCGCTCGTTCCGAATGTTCGAGCGGGCATGATCGCTATCGGTAGGCAACCTGCCGTCAACACTAGGATTCCACCAAGGCCAAAAATCTGTTCTGATGGGTACTTGCCCCTCTCAGAAGCCGCTCATTCATGGAATCCCAACTCACCGATATCGCTCGCGTCATCCAACTGGCGGTGGCGCCAGTTTTTTTGCTGACCGCGATCGCGACCATGATCAATGCGCTCAATACACGACTGGGGCGAATTGTCGATCGCCGGCGTGTGGTGCAGGAGCGTGTACCGACACCGGAAGTTGGGGACACTGAGGACAAGGGTCGGGAAATCCGTCTGCTGGAGCGACGCAGCAAGCTGGTGTATTACGCGATTTTTTGCGCCGTGCTCTCGGCACTGCTGGTGTGCCTGGTGGTGGCCGGTGCTTTTCTCGGCGCCCTGCTCGGCATCGGTCTCGCGCGCAGCGTCGCCGCCTTGTTCATTGCGGCCATGCTGGCGATGATTGCCGCACTCAGTCTGTTTCTGCGCGAAGTCTATGTAGCGGTGCGTGCCGGCACGCACAACCAGCGCTGAATCACCGTGCCCGGCGAAAATCTGCGCCACGCTCTTGCCACCCTGGCCCTGGCGCCGGTCTTGCTGATGCAAGGTCGTCGGGTGCGCCGCCGTGTGCCGATACTGCCGGAAGCCGAAGGCTTGCGCGCGGGCGCCAACGGCAGTGGCACGCGTTTGCGCTTGCTGCTGGTCGGCGATTCGGCGGCGGCTGGTGTCGGGGCGCGCACTCAGGATGAGGCACTGAGCGGACAACTCGTCGCCAGGCTCGCGGCTTCGTTCGCCGTGCATTGGAAGCTGCTCGCCTTTACCGGTGCGACCACCGCAGACATGCTGGCGCATCTCGAGCACACACCGGCAGGAGAGTTTGACGTCGTCGTGACGTCATTGGGGGTCAATGACGTCACCGGGCAACTGCCGATGAAACAATGGCGTCGCCAGCAGAACCAGCTGGTCAATTTGCTGGCGAGCAAATTCGGCGCGCGCCACATAATTTTGAGCGGCCTGCCGCCAATGCATCGCTTCCCGGCACTACCGCAACCCTTGCGCTGGTATGTTGGCAGCCGCGCGGGGGATTTCGATCGGGCGCTGAGCGCACTTGCAGACCGGGATCCGCGCTGCGATTTCGTCAAACTGAGTTATGCGATGATGGAGCCACGAGCCATGGCAACGGATGGATTTCATCCCGGACCGGCCATCTACGCCCAGTGGGCCGCCGAAGTCGCGCGCCGCATCCTGCATCGAAGTCAGCAACATTTTCCGGAGCATGTTTCATGATTGATCTTTACTACTGGACCACTCCCAACGGTCACAAGCTGACGATGTTCCTCGAAGAAACCGGGCTGCCCCATCGAGTCTTGCCGATCAATATCAGCACGGGTGAGCAGTTTGCGTCGGAATTTCTCAAGATATCGCCCAACAACCGGATTCCTGCGATGGTGGACCACAAACCGGCAGACGGCGGCCCGCCGCTGGCTTTGTTTGAGTCGGGTGCAATATTGCTGTATCTGGCCGACAAGAACGGGCAGTTCATTGCGCAGGACCTGCGTGGGCGCAACGAGACTTTGCAATGGCTGTTCTGGCAGATGGGCGGACTCGGGCCGATGGCGGGCCAGAATCATCACTTCGGCACCTACGCACCGCAGAAAATTCCCTACGCCATAGATCGCTATGTCAAAGAAACCGCGCGCCTGTACGCCGTACTCGACAAGCAGCTGACCGGGCGCGATTTCATTGCCGGCAGCTATTCGATCGCCGACATGGCGTGTTATCCGTGGATTGTGCCGCATACCCGGCAGGGACAGAATCTCGACGAATTTCCGCAACTCAAGCGCTGGTTCGACTCGATCCGCCAGCGTCCTGCAACTGAGCGGGCCTACGCGCTGGCGAAGGAAATCAACCCCACTCCTGTGATGACGGATGAAGCCAAGCGCGTACTGTTCGGGCAGGACGCCACCACCGTGCGCCCAGGCTGAACCGCAACCAGCCCCGTTTCAGATTTTCAGATAGGTCCAGCCCTGCTGAACCCTTGAGGCGACGTGCTCAATCGCGGTCCGCGTCACTGCCGCTTCGGGTATCAATGCGACATCCTCACCGCCACCGCTCAGGCGCGCAATGGTTTGCCCGCAGGCGATGAAAGCGACACGCTGATGATGCAACTTGATATCCGCGATGCGCACGGCATAAGGCGTAGTACGCGCCCTTAACAGATCCAGCCCGCGGTTATTGGCAATGACTTCAACTTGGGCGTTGCCGACCTTGGCCAGATAGGCTTCGGCCAAATCGAGCGCGGCGTCCATTTGCTCGGACCGGGAGCTGTCAAGATGAATCAGGATGCGTGTCGGTTCGGTGGCAAACAGGCGCTCGGTCCAGGCTGCCGATGCGCCGGGTGTTCCTTGCACCGACGCCGAATTGTGTCCCAGCCAGCCAATCAACACCCCGACCACCAAGGTCAGGCTCGCCGCCAACGCGCCACTCCAGATCGAAAAGCGAGGCCCCCCCGGACGGCGTGAATTCGGTACCCGGCCATACGCATGACGCACCAGTTCCTTGGCAGAGCGCAGCTCGCACAGACGCTGACCGAGCTCGGCATCGGTGGCAATCGCGGTCAAGATCTCGTCGCACTCCTGGCTACCCAACTCGTTATCGACAAACGCGTTCAGGCGCTCGTCGGAGAATTTCCGCACATCATTCATTTCACACTCCTCAGGCGTGGCTGCGCCGCCGCCTGCTCCGTCAACAGCTCCCTTAATGAGCCACGTGCGCGGCAAAGCCGGCTCATGACCGTGCCTATGGGTATTTCCAGCACTTCGGCAACTTCCGCATAGGAAAAACCTTCGAGGTCGACCAAGGTCACGACCTGCCGTTGACCGAGCGGCAAGGCTGCTATCGCACTGCGTACCCGGTTGACCGTTTCCTGCCGTTCGGCATGGCTATCCGGACCGGGAAGGTCTGATGGCATTTCGGCGAGCAACTCATCGTCGACGTCCATGCGTCTTGCGCGCAGATGGTCGATCCAGCATCGATTGAGAATCGCGAACAGCCAGCTCATGAACTTTGCCGACTCGCGCAATTGTTCAAGTCGCGACAAGCCTCGCGTCAGGGCTTCCTGGGCAAGATCGTCGGCCAGCGCCGCGTCATGGCACCAAGCAAAGGCAACGCGATACAGCCGGCCGCGGCTTGCCTTGATTTGCTCCATCAACTCGCGCTGCTCTCGCGATTGCAGCCATTTCATCAATTGCTACCTCCAAGCAGAGTATGACGTAGGTGGCGGTGAATTTATTCCCTCATGCCGACTGACGAACCGTCGCTGGTGACCTGTCGAGGGAATAAACCAGCCCTTACTCGCGTCTTATGTTACCGACCGCCACTTTTCAATGATTAATAGGTGGTCGTCAGCTGCCATCAGCGCAGTCACCCAACCAAAGAGGAGCCACCATGATTCGCAAAATATTTATTCAACTCTTGCTCGCAAGTACGATTTTCGCCGTTGGTGCGCCGGCCGCTATGGCCGCCAAGCCTGGCGTTGTAATCCAAGTCAGTGACAGCGACCCGAAGACCTGGAATCAGGCATTGAACGTCGTCAAGAATGTCCAGGCGGAATACGGCAAAGACAATGTCGATGTAGAACTCGTTGTTTTCGGTATGGGATCGGGGATGCTCAAGTTCGACTCGCCGCTGGCGAGCCGTATCGACGACACCCTGGCCAGCGGTGCAAAGGTTTCGATGTGCCAGAACACCATGAAGGGCCAGAAACTGGCTGCCGCCGACATGCACCCGAAGATCGGCTATGTCAAAGCCGGCGTGATCGAGATCATTGAGAAGAGTAAAGAGGGCTGGACCGTCGTTCGCCCCTAGGGCACCAAGGCACGGGCAGGCCTTCCGCGTTTCGGCTTGCCCACCTTGATCGCTTGTTGTCTTAGCCGGTCAGCAAGCCGTGCAGCATCTTGCTGGCCAGCAAAGCCAGAAAGATTCCAAAGGCGCGCTTCAGTTGCTTTACCGGCAATTTGTGTGCGAGCCGGGCACCTACCGGCGCCATCAGAAAACTGACCGCGACGACGCCGACAAAGGCTGGCATATACACATAGCCGAGCGAAAACTCGGGCAAACCCGGCGTCTTGAATCCGCTAATGATGTAACCCACGGTGCCGGCCACGGCGATCGGAAAACCCAGCGCCGCCGAAGTACCGACGGCCTGATGTATTACTACGTTGCAGAACACCATAAAGGGAATCGAGAGAAATCCGCCGCCGGCTGCGACCAGACTCGAAACGATGCCGATCAGCGTACCCGTGATGACCATGCCGGCGGTTCCCGGCAACTGGCGATGGGGCTTGGGTTTGAAGTCCAGCACCATCTGCAGTGAGGCGTAATAGACAATCACGGTAAACATCATGGCCAGCGGCCGGGTCGGCACCCATGCCGCGAAGAAGGAGCCGGACAGCGTGCCGACCATCAGTCCCGGCGCGAAGCTCTTGACGATGTCCCAGCGCACGGCACCATGGCCATGGTGCGCGCGCATGCTGGAAATCGATGTGAATACGATGGTCGCCATCGAGGTGCCCAGCGCCAGATGCATGCTGTGCTCGACCGGGAATGCCTGCGCAGTGAATATCATAAACAGCAGTGGCACAATGGTCAGCCCGCCGCCGACACCGAACAGCCCGGCGACAAAACCCGCGAATACTCCGAGCAACGGATAGCTGAGCCACCACAGTGTCATTTTTTTGCTTTCATCAGTTTGCCGACGATGAATTTCCATTCCGCTGGATCAACCGGCGTAATCGAAAGCCGATTGCCGCGCTGCAGAACCCGCATATTGGCCAACTCGGGATGTACGCGCAACTCGTTGAGCCCGATGAGTCGCGTTTTCTTCACAATGCGCACGTCTACATTGACCCAGCGTGGATTTTCGGCCGTGGATTTCGGGTCGAAGTAGTGGCTCTCGGGATCGAACTGGGTGCGGTCCGGATAGGCGAGTTGCGACACTTCCGCCAATCCCGCAATACCTGGCTCAGGGCAAGACGAGTGATAGAAGAACACGCCGTCGCCGACTTTCATCTGGTCGCGCATGAAATTGCGCGCCTGGTAGTTGCGCACGCCCCACCAGTCGATGGTCTGCTTCGGCATGGCCAGCACATCGTCGATGCCCACCACAGCGGGCTCGGTTTTCATCAGCCAGTAACGCATGCTCATTCCCTTTATAGCTTCAGCATCGAAATTTTGTGCAGATCAGCGCGTTGTCCTGACCTTGTCCGAACTGGCTGTCGCCAAATTGTTCGGCGCTCCAAATAGAGCGGAGTCACCTTTGATATCAGCCGCCTAAACAAGATGCTGGCGAATGACCACGCTTCCAACCCAAAGCCCGATCCCGCAGGCGGGACTTCCAGACAGTCTGGCTCCCGACCGAACCCGGCAAAATATACCATCGCGAGACTAAAGGCGACGCAAGCATGAAGACAAGCAGTGCAATCGTCTCTCGTCCAGCACAGGGGTTTCGGAGAAACAGGCGGCAGTTCTGTGTTTATCCTTACAATACAAGGATTGACGGCGTCACCCAGTCTCAGGGATGCATTCAGGAATCAGATCGGATCGTTCGATCTTCGATTCATTGATAAGGCAATTCACAGAACGCCCCGGATTCGCATCGCCTACAGGAGAGGTGTATGAATAGCATGCCGAGTCTGTCTCACGGCAGACAGGGACTCAATCAGTGGCGCGAGCAACTCCTTTCTATTTGTGGCCGCTTTGATACCACAGCGGGTGATGAGGTCGATCAGTTCTACGGTGGAATATCTGTGGGCTGTATTGGTAACGTCGAGATTGCTGCCATTGCGACCAATGCCCAGGCACTCAGAAAGTCGGCGTCCGACGTGCGTGCCGAAGACGGCCGCAACTTCTTTCTGATTTATCAGCAGGCTGGCGATAGCGTTTTGATTCAACACGACAAGCAGGCATTGCTCAGTCCCGGGGACTGCGCCTTGATCGACTCGCGCTACAGCAGCGAATTTCGTTATCTGGACGGCATGCGTCACCTTTCATTTCATTTGCCTTGCGACTTGCTCGAGCAAAGGATGGCGGGCCGTCAGCCGCGGGTATGCGACACCATCCGTGCAACAGAACCCCTGGGCATGGTGCTTGGCGGCTTCATCCGGCAGATCGTAGACAAGCACGAACTGTTCGATGAGCGTGAAAGCAGCGCGCTCGGGGACGCTTTTCTGAGTATGTTGGCACCGCTCTCTGACGACATCGCACACCGTGGCGGCAATCTGCGCGACTACTCACGCGTTGTTGCCTACATTGACTCCCACTTGCAGCATGATCTGGTTCCTGAACGCATTGCGCGCGACGTGGGTGTTTCGGTGCGCTCGCTGTACCGATTGTTCGAGATTCGCGATCAAAGCCTGGCTGGCTATATTCGCGATCGACGTCTGAAACGCTGCGCCGAGGAGTTACGTGCAATCAGTCACAGCCATGAAAACTTGACCTGTATCGCCTACCGCTGGGGATTCAAGGACAGCGCGCATTTCTCGCGGAGTTTCCGTGCCTGCTTCGGCGTATCGCCGCGCGAGTATCGCCGGACAGCTTGATCCGGCTGGGCCCTTCAGCGTGCGCTGCCTGCAAGGCAGGATCGGGCAACTCGCAGGCAGTCGCAGGCAAGAGTTCTCCACCTCGTAACAGTATTCTCTCTTTTGAAACGATGGCGCAAGCTGTCGATACTCGGAGAGTACATACGCATGGGTGCACTGGATGGAAAGGTTTGCGTCGTTACTGGCGGCGCGGGAAGTATTGGACTGGCCACAGCGCGCCTGTTTCTTGCCGAAGGGGCGAGGGTTATGCTGGCCGACCTGTCACAAGATGAACTGGAACGCGCCGGCAGTTCGCTAGACAGTTCGCGCGTGAGTCTCAAGGCTGCGGACGTCAGTCAGGCAGCGCAAGTTCAGGCGCTTATGGAAGCGACTGCGGCACGCTGGAGCGGAATCGATGTGCTGTTCAGCAATGCCGGCAACTTCGGCACTGTGGCGCCCATCGACCAGTACCCCGAGGAGGTCTTCGACGCGGTGTATGCCGTGCATGTCAAGGGTGCTTTTCTGTGCGCCAAATACGCCGTACCCTTGATGCGCGACGGCGGCAGCATAGTTATCACCTCCAGTGTCGCCGGCACGCGCGGCGACCCGGGGGTGTATGGCTACATCACTGCCAAACACGCGCAGATCGGTCTAATGCGATGCCTCGCCAAGGAACTGGCGCCACGTCGGATCCGCGTCAATGCCGTCCTTCCGGGACCAATTTCCAACAGCTTCCAGCGCGCGGTCGAAAGCGATCTGTCCAAACTCATCAACCGTGACGGTGGCGAATTTTTTGACGAACAGACGCCCCTGGGAAGGCATGGCACGCCCGAAGAGATAGCTCAATCGGTGCTCTACCTGGCGTCTGATCAGTCCTCCTACAGTACCGGGACGATGCTGATGGTCGATGGCGGGATGAGCGTTTAGCCCGCGGTAAATCCCGGTTCAATCCCCGTTGCGACGCAGCCGCGTCTCGGCGGGAAACAGACGAAACTTCATCCGTCGCATCAGACTGCCCCACAGGCCATTCGGTGCCAGCACCATGACCGCGATTGCAATGATGCCAAGCGTGATCACATACCAGGTACCAAAGTCGGCCAGCCATTCGCGCAAGGCGAAATAGATCAGCGCGCCTATGATCGGACCCTCGATAGTGCCCAGACCACCGATGATCACCACGAAAATAATCAGTGCCGACCAATCGACACTGAACGCGGCGCCGGTACTGACGAACATGGTGTTTAGATATGCAACTGCGCCGGCGCAGCCGGTAATGAATGCAGACAAGACAAAAACAGCCAGCTTCACGCCGCGCACATTCACCCCCACGCTTTCCGCGCTGGCCTCGTTGTCGCGCACTGTGCGGATCGCCAGCCCGAAGCGCGAACGCAGCAAAACGTAGATGGCGGCAATGGAGAGCAACGCTACTGCCAGCGCAATCCAGTAGGTGGCATTTGTTCGGTAGCTCATCGGCATGCCGCGCACGGCTTGCGCCAATGTGAGACCGCTGGCGCCGCCAAACCAGGCGTTATTGGTGATGAAAATGCGGAACAGCTCGGCCAGCACCCAGGTGCCGATGGCGAAGTATGGGCCGCGCAGATGGAACAGGGCGGGGGCCGCCAGCACGCCGATACCGGCGGCGACCAGGCCGCCCAGAAATACTGCTACGAAAGGGGAGATGCCGGCCTTGATGGCGAACAGGAACAAGCCGTAGGCGCCAATGCCGATAAATGCCTGCTGACCCACGGAGACGAAACCGGTGTAGCCGGCCAGCAGGTTCCAGGCCTGCGCCATGGCAATCATCGCCAGCACTTCGACCATCAGCCGCAAGGTCGAGGTGTCGGCATAGAACGGTGCGGCGGCCAGCGCCACCGCGGTACCAAGCAACAACAGGGGGCCGGCCAACGGGGTTTCGATTTTCCACTCGCGGCTTGCGGCTGCATGCCGGTCAGACATGGCCGCCCCCTTTCGAGAGCAATCCGTTGGGCTTCAGAAACAGAAAACCGAAGAACACCAGATGGCCGGCAAATGCACCCCATCCGGCGTGAATCTTGAAGCCGATGATTTGCGCAATACCCAGTGCCATGCCTCCGGCCAGGGTGCCCCAGATCGAACCGAGGCCGCCAATAATGACGGCTTCAAAGGCGAACAGCAGTTGATCGCCGCCGGTCATCGGGCTGAATGAAGACTTGATGCCGTAGAGGCTGCCGGCGATGCCGACGATGGCCATCGACAGGCCCATGCCAATGGCGTAGACCCGACGTGTATCCACGCCCATCAGCGAGGTCATCTCGGGATCGTCAACCGTCGCCCGCACGATACGACCGAAGGTGGTGGCGTTCATCAGCCGGTGCAGCCCGCCGTAAATCACTATCGCGACGATCAAGATGGACAGCGGCAGCCAGCCGATGTTGATGCCGCCCAGACTGAGGCTGGCAACTTCGATACTGCCGGCGTCGAGGCTCTTGAAATCAGCGGAGAATATTTCCTGCAAGGCATTGTGCAGGATGATCGACAGGCCGAAGGTGATCAACAGCGGTGTCAGTTCGCTGCCGTCGATGGCACGATTGAGCAGCGCCCTTTGCAGCACGTAGCCGATGGCGAACATTAGCGGCACGATGATGGGGATGGCCAGCAGCGGATGCATGCCGGTCATGGCGACGATAACGACGCCGAGGTAACTGGCAACCACCAGAAAATCACCATGCGCAATATTGACGATGCGCATGATGCCAAAGCTCAGCGACAGGCCAAGCCCGGACAGGGCAAAAAAGCCACCGAGCATGATGCCCTGGACGAGGGTGTTGATCCAGTCAAGCATCAGCGGTAGCTCCGAAGTAAGCGTGGGCAATCTGCTTGCGGTCGGCACTGGCGCGCGTGCCTGCAAGGACAATTTCGCCTTCGCGCATGCACAGAAAGCGGTCGCTGGCCGCAATGGCGCGGTTGATGTCCTGCTCCACCACGATCAGGCTGACACCACTGGCAGACACTTTTTCCAGTGTCTGGTAAATGTCGCGGACAACGATGGGAGCAAGGCCCAGTGAGAGTTCATCGCACAACAGCAGGCGCGGATTGGCCATCAGCGCGCGACCGACGGCCACCATCTGCTGTTGTCCGCCGGAGAGCATGGTGCCGAGATGCTGGCGGCGCTCCTTGAGGATGGGAAACAGCGCATACACCTTGTCCAGCGACCACGGTCCGCTGCGGCCGGAACAACTTCCCATCAGGATATTTTCCTCAACGCTAAGCGAAGGAAACAGGCGGCGTCCTTCCGGAACCATCGCGATACCCAGTTTCGCAATAGCGTGCGGTGCCAGTCCCGTTAAGGCGTGTTCATCGAAGCGCAGGCTTCCCGCGCTGGGGACGATCAAGCCGGTGATGGTGCGCAATAGCGTGCTCTTGCCGGCGCCATTAGCGCCGATCAGGGCCAGTGTTTCGCCTTCCTCCAGACTCAGGTCAACACCGAACAGTGCGGTGATGGGTCCGTAACCGGCCTTGAGCCGCACGACTTCAAGCACACTCATCGGCATCCAGTCCCATGTAAATTTCATGCACTTCAGGCAAGGCCATGACTTCATGAGGCTTGCCATCGGCGATCTTGGCGCCGAAGTTGATCACCATCAGGCGTTCGACGAAGGAGGTCAGGGCATGCACGATGTGTTCGATCCAGATGATGGCAATGCCCTGCGCACGAATACCTTGCAGGATGTCAATCAACTCCTGAATCTCGTGATCGGTCAGCCCGCCGCCAATCTCGTCGAGCAGCAGCAGCACCGGATCGGTGGCAAGTGCGCGGGTCAGCTCCAGCCGCTTGCGATCAAGCAGGGTCAGTTCTGCGCATGGGGTATTTAGCCTGGACAGCAGGCCGGTGCGCTCGATTACCGAAATGGCAAAGTCGTCGGCGGCCCCACCCTTCATGCCGCCGCCGAAATTGGCCGCAACGCGGGCACTTTCAAACACCGTCATGCCAACAAAGGGTCGTGGCACCTGAAAGGTCCGGCCCATGCCGGCGGCACAGCGACGGTATGGCGGCATACGAGTGACATCACCGCCACGGAAACTCACGCGACCGCTGTCGGGCGTTACCTGTCCGGCGATAACCGAAAACAGGGTGGTTTTGCCCGCGCCATTGGGACCGATGACGCCCAGCACTTCACCATCGGCAACATCCAGGCTGAGCCGATCAATGACCTTCAGGCTGCCGTAGCTTTTTTCAATTTCGTGCAGATGGAGCACTTGCGAACTTTCAGAAAGCCGGTGCCGGCAAATACGCCGACACCGGGCAGCGATGGATCAGAAAGCGTTGGATCAAAGGTCGCCCAGCAACTTGGCTTTGGCCTGCACCGGAATGCCGGGAGCGGTGGCATTATTGGTCACCAGCAGCTGGTACTTATGCTTGCCCTTGGCGCCGATTTTGCTGCTCAGGCGCCACTGACCGCCGACTACTTCGGTCTTGGCGACATTCTTGATCGGCGTGTCGGCCCAGTTCACCTTGCCGACGATGGTGTCCATCTTCATCGTCTTCAGCACTTTCCGGATCGCATCCTTGTCGTGCGGGTTGCCTGAGCGCTTGAGCGCCTCGACTCCGATTTCCCAGATCGCGTGGGCATAGCCCAGTGGCTGCGTCCATTGCCGGCCTGTGTCTTTCTCGTACTGCGCGGCCAACTCCTTGGCGCTCTGACCGGTCAGTGAGGACTTGTAGGGGTACACCGGACTCCACCAGACTTCGGTGGTCAGGCCATCACCACGATCTCCCTGAGCCGCCAGGCCGGAGGGAAACAACAGCGCGGCGGCAACGGTGACGACCTTAGGTTTGAACTGTTGCTGTGCAGCCTGCGACCAGAAGGTGGTGAAGTCGGGTACATGGGCGTGGCCGGCGATGATTTCCGCTTTGCCGCTTTTGAATTTTGCAATCTGCGGTGAGAAATCGGCGCTGCCTTCCTGGAATTTTCCGGTTGAGACATTGCTGAAGCCGATCTGCTTCAGCGCCGCTGGCACGCCAAATTCCTCACTGCCAAAGGCCTCACCACCCGGGTCGGCGGAGTAGATGCCACCGACGACCTTGTTAGTCGCCACCGAGGTCCAGATGTCCTTGTAGGCCGCGATCACATCCTCAAGGCCCCAGAAAAAATGATAGCTCCACTCAAAGCCAACCTTGGGATCGCCCTTGCGCGGAAACATCCAGGCCTGCCAAGGCATCATGGTCGAAATCGCCGGCACACCATTCAGTTCGGCCTGGTCAGAAGCCGTAATCGAACTCAGGCTGTCCTGGATCAGAAGAATATCGACCTTGTCCTTGGTGATCAGTTGTGCAGCCAGATTGCTGGCACGATCCGTATTGGACTGACTATCTTTTTGAATAATCTTGACGTCGTATTTCTTGCCCGCAATGGTTAGGCCGCCTTTAAGCAGGGCGCCCATTTTCTTCAATACGAAGGGATCAGTTTCGGAAAACTCGGCGTGCGACCCGGTCAATGGGCTGATGTAGCCGATCTTGATGGTATCGGCCTGGGCCGCTCCCGAGGACAATAGCGCTGTCGCAGACAATGCCGCGACGATAGTGCGATTGAGCGGCTGCTCGGTGCGACTCAGCCAATGCGTCAGTGTTGCCTTCATCCTGGCCTCCTTGATATTAGAGTGGTTTTGGTAGCACTGAAGCTTAATGACGATGTGCCAGGCGCTCTTGCCTAGGACTGCCAGGAAATTGATGCGGTCTGCCTGAATGGGCACAGGGCAGTTGGCGGGTCGCATGCGGTTGCGTTGCCGCCATTCGGCCTTTCGCTACGATGAGGGATCACGCTTTACTCGGCGGTCTTAAGGTACGAAGTCTATTTTCGCCGCCCACCAGTACTGGTTTTTAAGTTGGCAAGATACTGTCTCGCACAAGCAAGCGCACCGCAGCGGTCCCGGCCACAAGTTTCTGTCTGCGGCACCACTTGCACTACCTCAGGTCAATACCAGGAAAGCTAGAAGTTTAGGTGGGGGCGGCAAGGTATGTTCAATGCGCCTCAACTCCCAGTTGCTGCACCCAGGTCAATGCCTCGGCAAGCGCCTCGCTGAGCAGGCCCATGCTGCCTGCTGCGCCGTAGCCCACGAGCAGAGCCTGCGTTCCGGCGACGTCGTTGTCGTCATAGGCCTGCGTCAGCGCAAACAGCTTGCCGACTACGCCCGTCTTTTGCGTCAAAGCCAGTCGCACATCGTTGCCGACGGCGATCTGCGCCAGCACATCGGTCATCGACATGCCGAGTGCGGCCGGCACCACCGACATCAGACCAGTAATGAAAGCCGGATCGCCTAGATCCCTTTGTTCAGGGTGCAGGCGTTCAGCCAGCAGCTCCATGAGGCGTCCGCGCAAGGCGGCGAGTTGCAATAGCGGATTGTGGGCGTGGTCGACGTTCTTGCCGTGGCTGAACAGCAGCAACTGCAACCAGCGCTGTAACTGGCGACGGCCCAGTACGGTAACGGCATGTCGCACCGAGGTAATTTTCGCACGCGCGCCAACACCCACAGAATTAGTCAGGTGCAACAGATTAATCACCAAGGCCGGTTCGGCACGAAAGGCGGCATCGAGGGCGGCGGCATCGGCATCCTGCGCCAGCATTTTTATCAAGTTAAGCAGACCCAGAGTCGACGCATCGAGTTTGCGTCCTTCGACAATCACCGGCTTGGCGAAGTAGTAACCCTGAAACAGCTCGAAACCCAGCAGGCGGCACAGACCCAATTGCGCCTGGGACTCGACGCGTGCCGCGATCAGGGTGCGGCGCGCGGTGCTTAGTGCCCGCGCCAGGGCCTGCAGCTGATCCCCGGCAAGGCCATCAATATTGATCTTGATCCAGGTGGCAAGATCAATCAGCGGCCAGAGTGGCTCGCCGACTTCGGTCACACCCGAAATGGAAAACGCATAACCACTGGCTTTTAGAGCCTGGCAACGCTGCAGCAAGCTTGTCGTGGCGAAGGCTGCAACATCGACTTCCAACACCACGATATCTTTTGGCAGCGCCTCTACCAGATCGGTTGCCAGAAAATCGGCATCCGCATTGATGAAAGCTCGCACCTGTCCAAATACGTTGGCCAGGCTGAGTTCCGCAAACGCCTTGCAGACGACGTCTGCAGTGGCCACCGTTGCGGCCTTGGCACTATCAACATGCGCCGAGTTATCCGCCGTAGGGCGAAACAGCAATTCATAGCCGACCAACCCCTGATCCTTGTCAAGAATCGGCTGCCGGCCTATGAACATTTCACGCAGTTGATCCGGTGCTTGGTCTTCTTGATCGCTCATGGATGCAGCAAACTATAGAACCAACAAATAGGGCGCGGAACAATCCGCGCCCTGCTGAAAGATTCCCCCGCGAGTGCCGTTTGGCCGGCATTCTGAACCTGGGTTCAGAGAGGCCACGTTCCTGCCGCTTCAGGTTCGCTCACTGGGAGCGATCACAACGGCGGCGTCTATGGGCGGCAGCCATGCCAATTTGCATTGGTTCAAGGAATGGTTGGCCTTGGCGAACACCGCAGGGGAAACCCGGGGAAACCAAGCAAATCCTTCACGAATCAGAGGCGGGATATCTTTGGAACAGTGATCAAAACAACTGTTCGTGTTGCGCCAGCGATTCGTCGAGCTTGGCCTCGATGGAATTTATTCTACGCTGAATCGCTTCGCTTTCAAGTCTCGCTGCAACATCAACTGGAGTATTTTTTGCGGTGAGGAATTCATGGGCAAGATTCAGTGCGGCCATGATCGCAATACGCTCGCCACTGCCGCGAGTTTTCTCGCTGATTTCGTTCAACCTGCCCTCGAGAAACGCAACCGCCGCCTGAAGTTCCTCACGTTCGCCTAGCTCGCAGGCGACGCGATAGTCCTTGCCCAGCAACTTGACTTCGAGGGTATCGCTCATTCTTCGGGAAGCTGCGTCGCCAAAGCCTCTAGTCGCTGGCAGGTGACGTCAATCTTCGAGACAAGCGAGTCTCTCTCGGCCTCAAGGCCTGCGGCATGCGCACGCAAGGCCTGATTCTCGGTGCGCAAACTGGCACATATCGCCAGTATTTGTTCGACCTTGTTTTCCAGGTGATCGAGAGAGATGCTCATGCCGCCTAGTTTCCGGTAAATGCGTAATCAGGTCAAGCGACAAGGCAGTAAACTGAAAGTGTTTTGTTGCAATTTGGCGCCCTCAAAGATGGGCGCCATCGACAAGCTCCTGCTCTGGCAAAATGGCAACATGCCCACTGAAGTTTTCTCTCCGGCCAGCTTGCGCCGAGCGCTGGTAATCAAGCTACGCCACCATGGTGATGTGCTGTTGGCCACACCTGTAATCTCGATACTGCAGCGCCTGGCCCCCCAATGTGAGATCGATGCGCTGGTCTATGCCGATACCGCGCCGATGCTCGAGGGGCACCCGGCATTGGCGCAATTGCATTTGATCGACCGCGACTGGAAGCGGCAAGGGCTGGCAAGCCAAGCAGCAGCCGAATGGCGATTGATCCGCGAATTGAGGGCGCGTCGCTATGATCTGGTGGTGCATCTTTCTGTGCATACGCGAGGCGCCTGGCTGGTGCGTCTATTGCGGCCACGGTGGTCCGTGGCGCCAAATTTTCGAACTGGTTTCTGGGCCAATAGTTTTACCCATCTTTACCCCGGGCAATCTCATGCGCTGCGCCACACGGTAGATACCAATCTGGACAGCCTGCGGGTCCTCGGTCTGGAGCCAACTGCTGCGGACAAGCGTGTTGACCTGGTGCCAGGGGCAAAGGCCGAGGAGCGCGTTTCGGAATTGATGGCGCAGCATGGCCTGCGATCAGATGGCTTCATTCATGTACATCCCGCTTCCCGCTGGACCTTCAAATGCTGGCCTGCGGAACGAGTGGCCGCGTTGTGCGATGAACTAGCAGCAAAGGGCTGGCCCATTGTGCTGACTTCTGCAGCTGACGCCAACGAGAAGGCGCTGATTGCCGACGTGCGTGCGGCGCGCAAAAAAAACACCGTTACCGGCCCGCGAAGCGGAATCCCAGGGACACAGAGCGAGCCAGGGCCAACGCTTAGCAGCGCTCCTGTGAAAACCATTGACCTCTCTGGCCAGCTTTCGCTCAAGGAACTCGCTGCGCTGACGGCTCGGGCGAAGCTGTTTGTCGGCGTCGACTCGGCACCGATGCACATTGCTGCGGCGATGGGCACACCAGTGGTCGCCATCTTCGGACCCTCAGGCGATCGCGAATGGGGGCCATGGGACCAAGCGGAGAAAACCCGTCACCGCGTCGTTGCCTCGATCACGCATCCCTGCCGACCCTGCGGCATGGCCGGCTGCAACGACAGCAAGGTGAGCGATTGCCTGACCACGCTGCCTGTAGCGCAAGTACTGGCAGCATGTGAGGAGTTGCTGGCGATCTCACCCGCTACGGGTTCCGAACGGCTCGGCGGCGAGCCACGATGAAGCTCGCCATCGTCCGTCAGAAATACACACCTTTCGGCGGTGCCGAGCGTTTTGTCGAGCGTGCGCTGGCGGCGTTGCAGGCGAAGGGAGTCAATGTTTCCATCGTCGCTCGCGAATGGAAAGCTGACACGACGAGTGGAGCTGATGGCGTGCGCATCAATCCTTTTTACCTGGGCCGTACCTGGCGCGACGCCGGGTTTTCTCGCGGCGTACAGCGCCTGATCGGCGAGGGGCGCTTCGATCTAGTGCAAAGCCATGAGCGCATTCCCGGTTGCGACATCTATCGCGCCGGCGACGGCGTTCATGCCACCTGGCTGGAGTTGCGCGCCAGGTCAAGTGACCGACTGGCACCGTGGCATCGTTACACCTTGGCGGCAGAAGCCGAGATGTTTCGCCACCCGAAGCTGCGCGCTGTGATCTGCAACTCGCACATGGTGAAAGACGATATTGCGTGCCGATTCGGTGTGCCTGAAGATAAGTTGCAAGTAATCTACAGCGGGGTCGATCTGCAGGCCTTTCATCCGCGCCTGCGCCAGGAGCACGGGATCGCGCTGCGCGCAAAAGTCGGCGTTGATGACACGGCGCCGCTGATGCTCTTCGTCGGCTCGGGCTACGAACGCAAGGGTCTGCCCGATCTGCTGCGCGCGCTGTCGCGCATGGCTCGGCGGGACGCGCAGCTGTGGGTGATCGGCCGTGACAAGGACGAAATGCTGATGCGCAAGCTGGCGCAAACCCTTGGCGTCGATCAGCGCGTGATGTTCCTCGGCGCGCAGACCGACGTGCGCCCCTTCTATGGTGCGGCGGATGTATTCGCCCTACCGACGCTTTACGACCCTTTTCCCAATGCCGCACTGGAGGCGCTGGCCTGCGGCCTGCCGCTGCTCACCACGAAGACCTGTGGTGCTGCGGAACTTGTGACCGCCGCAAACGGCGTGGTGATTACGGCAGGAGATGTCGCAGCGCTGGCGAGCAGCCTGGACTCTTTGTGTGTGCAGGCTGCTGGCATGCGCGATGCGGCGCGCGCAAGTGTTGCTCATCTTGAACTGACTTCGATGGCAGTAGAGTTAATGGCGCTTTATTCGCGCTTGAGCTGATTCTCGGCATCGGCCACCACGGGCCGCAGCCGCTCGACAAAGGCAGCGAAGGAAAAACGCGCGAGATGATCAGGCGCACGCGCGGGTTGCGGCCGCTCTCGTCCCGCCAGCAACTCGTCGAGCAAGCGCCCGAAATCCTCGCCACCATCCAATCGCGGATCGCGGTAGAGAAAACCGGTTTCGCCGTCCAGCACGGTCTCTGTGAACGGTGGTGCGTCGACGGCGATGACCGGCGTGCCGCAGGCTTGTGCCTCGATAATGTTGAGGCCCAGCGCCTCCTTTTCCGGCAAGCCGGAAAGCAGGTAGTCGAGCTGTCGGTAGACGCCGGCGACATTTCCCTGCTGACCCCAGAACCTCACCTGTCCGCGCAGCAGAATAGCCAGCGCGCGATCAAGATCGCGCACCGACGCGTAGCCACCGCTGCCGAAGATTTCCAGATGCACTTGCGGACGACGCTTGAGCTCCGGCGCGAGATGCGCGAACAGCAGCGGAAACTGTTTAATCGGCGTCAGGCGCGAGACGACACCAAGTGTGAGGCCTTCGCGGCGGACAAAAGTCGGATGCTTGCGCAGCGCCTCAGTCAACGGTTCGACCCAGCCCAGCAAACGGTCGCGCCCCTTGCGCTGGTCCCAGTCATATCGACTGGCGCGTCGAATCACACCGTCATCCCCACGATGTTCAAGTTCGGCGACGCCATACAAAGGGGCTTCCCATGCTGGCAGACCGGCCGCCAACAAACCATCACGCACCCAAGCAGAGACTGCATAGACTCGATCGTGATCGGCAAACGCCGCCGGATCGCGTCCCTGCACCGGCATGTGAGCGATGGCGCTGCGCAAGCGGCCTGGGGTGGACACACGCAGGGCGGCGGGCAGTGGACCGTGCGACAACAGCCAGATTGGCTCAGATGGTAGGCGGCCAGGTAAATCCACCATATCGCTTACCGCGATGCGTTCGGTATCGGCCGGCAACCCGAGCCGCTCCCAGAATGCCGCGCGCGGATGCACCAGCAGACGCGTCGGAACGCCGAGCTGCGATAACGCGCGGCACAGGAACGCGGTGTACACCTCACCGCCGCCGAAATGCGGCTGGAGATTGATCTGGACCAGTCTCATGATTCGCGTTGTGACGTTTTCATCGCCGCGATCAGCACTCCGCAGACGAAAGCGAACAGCCCGAGCCGCCAACCGGAAAGATGCCCATCTAACAGGCAACGAAGCGTGTAACCGCCAATGAAAAATGCCAACAAAAGCGCTTGGTGGTCTTGTCGTGCCCGGAACTGCTTCCAGGCACCAAGGACAGCAACACCAGCCGCTGCGAGCAACAGTGCCAGTCCCGGGAGCCCTGTTCCCAAAGCGAAATCAAGCCACCCGCTGTGACTGCTCCCATGCCCGAGATAGTTGTACTTCAGTGCGACAGCGCGACCAAAAGAGTCATGACCAAAGCCGATCCCCATTGGCTTCTCGGCGATGAAATTCAAGGCTTGCCGTACAAATGCGGCGCGAGAATAAGCTGATTCCTCAAGCTTGGCACCTGAAGGTGTAAGCGGCCTGGTTGCAGTATCGGCGGTCATCCAGAATTTACTTGGTGAGGACCAGCCGATGCTCAAGGATTCGCTCAAGCGAGGCCATCGTTGACTGCTATCGAACTTCAACGACCCGACGCCGAGTAATATCATCATCCCGGCGCCGATCGCTATAAGTCGCCAATGGCGCGACTGGGTTCCTAATAGTATGAGGCCCGCGACGAACATCATCGTGACAGAAATCGCAGTACTGTTGCGCGATTGCAGCGCCAGATCGGATCCTAGGGACAACAACAGTACCGCCCATCCAAACCATCGGCCGAGTGCCAGCGGCGAGTTTTTTTCTAGAATCCAAGCGACGCGATCCGCCACCACAAGCGTTAGAAAGAATCCGTTGATCGTGGCGTGAAAATCATAGGCCCCAAAAGGCGTCGCCTTGAACGGCCAACTGCCTGCAACCAGCCACAGCTTGAATTGCCAACCAAGCAACCAGAACGAATGGGCGGCAAGTGCAGCGATCACCGCCTGCAACGCTCGCCCTTGAGGCAGTTGGGTCGCTGCCCAGGCACCAACCACGCCGATGAGTAGCGGCATCAACCAGTTAGCGCGAAATTGATCAAGCGCAATAGTCGACGCTGGTGCTACGGCAACCGAATGAAACACGATCCATCCAGTCAGCGCCGCGAGCCACCAAGCTGCTGGCTTTAGCCACGGGGCGAGTCTGGGCAAGGCACGACGACAGCTCCAAACAAGCAAAACGATTCCGACAAGCAACAACAGATTGCGCAGTGCGATGGTATGCGGAATGGGAAAGACAAAAACCACTGCAGCCAGCCATATCTGCCAGAACCAGGTCATGGCGCCTGCCACCGGCATCATCTGCCGAACCCTGCAAACCAGGACCGCAGCCAATGCCGTGCTATCCGACGCCGTTGCGCAACATTGCGCGTGTGACGCCAGAGCAGACGAAGAAAGCCCTGTTCGCGCAAACGGCACAGTGTCGCGCCGGCGGCCCGCCGATCTGGCATCTTCGCCAGCTTGTGAAACACCGAAAGCGCGCCGTCGACCAGATGATCGTTTAGCAGTTGACGCAGTTCATCATCGCTCGCCATTGCGTCGGACATTGCGGCCAATGCTTCGGCATTGACCACGCTGCTGTCGACAATGGACTGCAGCCGGCGCTGCGATTGTTCGGGCGTGAAGCTGCGCAGCGGAATCCGATAATGCACGGCCACATGCCCGGTGTAGCGCACCCGTTGCGCTGCCAATAGCGCCTGCGTGGTCCAGATCACATCCTCGTGTATCAGACGCGGCACAAATCGATAGGCATGGCTTTCGACGAAGTCGCGGCGATAAAGGTGCATCCAGACCATGTGCAGGAAGCGTCCAGCCTTCAGGCGCCGGCCCAGCCAGTCACGGCCGAGAATGACATCGGTGGAGCTCGCGTCGGAGTAGATCGCGTAATCCGCCTGCCGACCCTCGAAGTGATAGTTGGCATTGAGCAGCACCATGTCGAGTTGCTCTGCTTCCGCCAGGTGCAGCGCTTCCGTGTATGCGTCGGGCGAAACGAAATCGTCGGAATCGACAAAGGCGAGGTATTTGCCGTGCGCCACGTCAAGGCCCGTGTTGCGTGCCGCCGACAACCCGCCGTTTTCCTGACGAATCACGCGCATCTGCGGCAGGCGCGGCGCGAACTCGGCAAGGATGCGCGGGCAGTCGTCGGTCGAGCCGTCATCGACGATGATGATCTCATCGGCCGGCGGATTCAGTGCGGCGAGGCTTTCCAGACAGCGCGGCAGATAGGGGGCGACGTTGTAGACCGGCATTACTATGGAGAGCAATGGCGCGTTCATTGCAGAAACCCTCGCCTACCCTCGTGCCAGTCCAGCAAGGCGGTGTGCAGCGTTGCCGCGCGATGGGTATAGGTGTGCTGCGCCATGACCTGGGCGTGACCGCGTTCGGCGAGATCACGTGCGGCGTCAAAGTTCGCCAGCCAGCGCTCGATCTGCGCCACAGCATCGTCCAATCCGTCGAACTCGGCCCAGTTCTCACCCGGCGTGAAATCGTCACGCGCATGTGAGCGCTTGTCGCACAGCAGAAAACCGCCACAGGCCGGGATGCCATAGCAGCGCTCGGGCAGACCTGAAGCAACAGGCGCGCCAAAATCGCAGGAGGCGCCAAAGTTGAGATTGATGCAGCTGTTCTGGATCAACGCCACCTGTTCCTTGATGCTCATGCCATTCGATTCGCGGAACAGAAAGCGGATGTCGCGTTCGGCCAGACGCTCACCCAGTGCGGTAAAGAATTCTTGGCGATTGCGCATCTCCTTGTAGCGATGGCCGTCCATCGCGCCGAAGAAGCTGACGTCGTACTCGTAGCCTGCCGGATTGCGCAACTCGGCAAGTGTCTTGCCGTGCAAGTGATAGCGGGTGATGTCGGCGGCATTGGCGAGATATAGCACGCTGTTGGCAAAATCGCGTCGGGTGTCGATCAGTGTGTGCGTGGCGTATATGTCGAACAGGCGTGCACGATCCAGCCAGTCCAATCGCCACGCGGCACGATTCAGGTAGTGAGGCGCATCCTGATTCCAGACGAACAGTGGGATGCCCTGCCGGCGCAGAAAGCGATGCATGGCCCACACCGTCAAGGGATGACGCAGGCCTTCATAGAACCAGGTGTAGGCACCGAGAATGCGTTCAGGGGTACTGCGGTCGGCGTCCTGCCAGCGCCGAGTTTCGCGCAAATCCAGACCGCGCGCGGCGAGTTCGCGGCGCAGGGCCGGATGCAGGCTGCCGTGAGCGATCAGCAGGATGTCCCGGACCGTCATACCGCCCGGTGGAAGAAAAACACGTTCTTGCGGATCAACGAAAAATCGAGGGCGAAGCCTTTTGCCACCAGCCCGGCAAACATCTCCGAAAGCACTCGATCGCCCAGCACATCGGGATGGGTTTCGACACAGATCTTTTGCACCATCGACAACTCGGCACCAGCAAAGAACTCGGCCTCGCCGCCTTCAATGTCAACGATCAGGAAGCTGGGCCTGACACGTACCAACTCACTGTTCAGGTCAACTTGTTTGACGGTGATCGCGCGCCCGCCAGTGCGATGCGCGGACGAGGCCCAGAAGTCGTCCTCAAGATGGAACTCGCGTTCGCCTTCGCCTTGCGCCAGCAGCGCATTGATCAGAGTCGGAGCAACGCCATTGCGGGCATGGGTTTCTCGAATCAGCGGGATCAGTTCCGGATTGGCTTCGTAGGCAAACACCCGCTCGCCGCCGGTAGACTTGGCGCAATAGGCGGACAAGAAGCCGAGCCCGGCGCCGACTTCGAATACCACGTCGTCCGCCGTCAGACGCTTCGAGATGATCTCGATTTCCTTCGCCTCGTAATCGCCAAGGTAAATTTCGCGGGCGATGCCGGGCGAAACCAGTGCGTGTTTCACCGGCAGCATGACGCCGTGGTTGTCGGCCCAGTCGGGCTGACTGAAGCGCCAGGCAAGTTTTTTCAGTTTGCGAGCCGTGCGGCCGTTCTTGCGCATCGTCTACTCCCTCATCTTCTTGATACGTGCCGGCACCCCGGCCACCACCGCATAGGCCGGCACATCCTCGCGCACCACGGCGCCGGCGGCGACCACGGCGCCGTCGCCGATGGTGACACCGGCGAGAACAACGGCATTTGCACCGATCCAGACATCGCAGCCGATGCGTATCGGCAGAGCAATCACCGCTTGCGAACGAATCGTCGCGCCGCGCGCGTATTGGTGCTGGTAAGAGATGAGGCGCACGCCCGGACCAACCAGCGTGTCGGCACCGATATCGACACCGCCGGTGCCATTAACGATGCTGAAATTGTTGATCTCGACACGGTCGCCAAGGCGCACGCCGCCGTTGCCGCCCTGGACATAGGCATAACGATTGAGTGTGACCTTGTCGCCGAAATGCACGCCTGGGCTGCGCGAGGCATCGACCGAGGCGTCGGCGTGGATCTTGCACCCACGCCCCAGCTCGATGTTTTCGTGGCCCTTGATATAGGCGGAGAAGGACACCCGATTGCCGGCGCGCCGCTGCTGCACGATAAACAGGAAATGCTTGAATAGGTTCACGTCGGATCCAGCGGATGTGTTTCGAGCCAGGCCAGCAGCACGGCGAAAGTGTACATCAGGCGCACGTTGCCTCTCCCCTGCTGTGCCTCCAGCCACAAGGCATCAAGGCCGTTCTTCGCCAGCCAGGGTGCACGCGCAGCAGCGGCCGCGATTTGCGCAGCGGCCCAATCGCGCCAGGCCCCGGCAAAGTTGGCGCGCAGCGGCACCGAGAAGCCGTGCTTCTCGCGGTTCCAGACTTGTTCGGGCAGATGTCGGCGCGCCAGCGCACGCAGGATGGACTTGCCGCCACCGGCGTCGAAATGCACGCCGGCCGGAAGTTGCAACATGCGGTCCTGAATCGCGTTGGCCAGCAGCGGCACGCGCACTTCAAGGCCGTGAGCCATGCTGGCGCGATCGGTTTTGGCCAGGCAGTTTTCCGAGAGATAGGTCCACAAGTCGGCGCGCAGCAAGGCCCCGCGGTCATAGCCGCCGTGGCGTGAAGCGAGTTCGCGCCATAATTCCAGCGTGGCCTGAGGACGCGCAGCGCGGACGATTTCCGGTGCGAGATAGCGGCGCAGATCCTTGCGGCTGCCCGGGTAGTCGCCCAGTTCGACACGGCGGTAGAGCAGCAGCTCGGGTCCCGCCAAGGCGCGCCGGCGCAGGCTGGCCGGGGCCAAACCGTAACGTAACAGGCCGCGCAGCAAGCGTTTTCCAATGCTGTCGGGAAAACGGTCGGCGCTGTCGAGAAAGCGTGGATAGCCACCGAAAAGTTCGTCACCGCCATCGCCCGAAAGCGCCACGGTAACGTGCTGCCGCGTCAGGCGCGACAGCGCCCAGGTGGGGACGTAGGCCGGGTCGGCCAGCGGTTGATCGAGATCGGCAAGTGCCGCAGCCAGCGTGTCGGCCGTCAGTTCGGGTGCGTCGAGCACATGATGCTCGGTACCGTAGCGCTCGGCCACGGCGCGAGCATGCGGGCTTTCGTCGAAGCCGGCCTCGGCAAAGCGCACGCTGAAAGTCTTCAAGGGTCGGGCGCCAGCTTCGGCCATGTAATGCACGACCAGACTGCTGTCGATGCCGCCGGACAAAAAGGCGCCGAGCGGGACGTCGGCAACGAGTTGGTCCTTGACGGCCTGTGCCAGCAGGTGGTCAGTCTCGGCGACCAGGGCTTCGCGATCGGGCGCTTTTTCCGTGGCGTCGGGAATGCGCCACCACTGCTGCGGTTTTCCTCCGCGGCCCGGCTTCCAGCGCAGGAAAACCCCGGGCGGCAGCGCCTTGATGTCGCGCACCAAAGTTCGAGGTGCCAGTGGCGCCTGGAAAGCCAGGTAGTCGCGCAGGCCTTCGGCGTCAAGCTTTTTCGGAAAGGCCGGGAAGGCGAAAAACGGATCCAGGGTCGAGGCAGCAACCAGGCCTTTGTCATGCTCACCCCAGAATAGCGGCTTGATGCCAAGCCGGTCGCGAGCGATGAAGACGCTGCCATCTTCACGGTCGTGGATGGCGAAGGCGAACATGCCATCGAGCTTCTCCACTACGGCTTCGCCCCAGTGCAAATACCCGGTAATCAATACCTCGCTGTCGGAACGCGTACTGAAAGCGTGGCCCGCTGCCTCGAGCTCGCGACGCAAAGTGGCAAAGTTGTAGATTTCGCCGTTATAGACCATGGCCAGCCGACCGCTGGCCGCCGTCATCGGCTGGCGGCCTCCGTCGATGTCGATCACGGCGAGTCGCGCGTGGCCGAGCAGGGCGTCACCATGGGCCAAAGTTTCGCGAGCGTCGGGCCCTCGCGAATTCAGCGTTCCCAGTGCCGTGTCGAAGTCGGCGCGAAAGGTCTCGCCGACGGCGAGCAGGATGCCGCACATCAGAAGCTCTCCTTTGCCAACGCTTCCCAGGCATCGAGCGCGTGGTCGGCGGCGTAGGGAGCCAAGGCTTTGTCGACAACGTCCTGCTCTGGTTTCGGCGCCGCGAATGCGCTCTGCATGGTTCGCACCAGCGCCTCAACATCGTTACAGGGCACCAGCCATTGCGCCAGTTCGCCGCTGAGGATCTCGCGCGGGCCCGAGGGGCAATCGGTGCTGACCACGCGCGTGCCGCAGGCCAGTGCCTCAATCAGTACATTGGGCAGTCCCTCGTGGTCGGAGCACAGCACCAACAGCTCGGCGCCTGCCATCCAGGGATAAGGGTTGTCCTGAAAGTCGGCGATGGTGACACGGTGCTGGAGGCCGAGACCCGTGATCAGCTCGGCAAGCTTCGCATCGGGCGGCGTCAGAAGTACCAGTGTGTGCGGAAGATCGGTTTTGGCAAAGGCAGCAAGCAACAGATCGTGGCGCTTCTGCGCGGCAAAACGGCCAACGTGGAGAACGTAGGGTTCAGTGGGGCGCGCTGGGCACGGCTCAGCGGCCAGTGTGCAGATATTCTCGAAGTCGAAGGGATTGGCAATAAGCCGCAGGCGGCTTGCATCGATGCCGAACCGAAACTGCAGATCTTCGGCGACGCCTTGCGACACAGCGACCAGCGGCCGCCTTCCATAGAGTTCGTGATAGCGCGCCGTGCGGCGTTTTGCCTTGGTCGGCGGCAAACGCGCGATCTCGGCCGAGAGGGTATTGGCGATACGGCAGACATGGCGGGGCGGGCGGGCAAGTGCCGCCACTTCGTCGGCAAAGGGCAGCGTCGACACCAGCAACTCGGGTGGATTCAAAGTCAGCAGACGGGACAGGCGCGAGGCCAATATTCGCCGGCCCAGCCAACCATGGCCGGCGCGCGCGGACAAAGCGTGAAAGCGGCAGCCCGCAGGCGGCGCATATTTGCCGACATCTTCACAGACGATGAAATCCACCTCATGGCCACGCGACGCCAGCCCGCTGCCGATCTTGCCCAGCGCTTTCTCGGCACCACCGCCGGAGAGATTGGTGGTGAACAACGCAAATTTCATGCCGCTTGAGCGTGCGACGAAAGTTCTGCCAACGCCTGTTGCACTTCCTGCCAGACGCGGTCAACACTGATCTCAGCCATAGACGCCTCGGTCGTACAGCGGTCGGCCAGCGGGTGATCGACCGCGTACAAGCAGGGGTGATCGAGGGGCGCAAGCACTCTGCTCGGCGAATAACCGTGATACAGCGCCACCATTGGCCTATGCAGCGCGCCCATCAGATGGGTGGGGCCGGTATCAACGCCCACGTAGAGATCGATGCGATTCATCAGCGCCGCGGTCTCGCGCAAGCTCATAAGGCCGGCGCAAAGTGTAGCCGCGTCGCCCAGTTCTGCGGCCAGCGCCGTGGTGCGCTCTCGCTCCAGCTCGCCGCCGAAAATCAAAAAGTGGGCGCCGGGCCAAGTCGAGCGGATGCGCTGACAGAGTTCGCTGAAATGGCCGGGCGGCCAGTCGCGATAGGCTTTGGTAGGAAAGCTCGCTACTTGAAGCCCCAACAATGGATGGCTGTTCTTGGCGTGGTGGTAATCGAGAAAATTTGACGCTCGCCGACTTTCTCCGTCTGTAACCCGATAGCTCAGGGCTTTGCCGGCGGACGTTACGCCCACGGCGGCGGGCAACAGCAACTGAATGTCCACGGCATGGGTGGTCTGCAAGGCCGGGTGTTCGACCACTCTGTAAAGCTTGGCATTCAGCGCGTCGTCCGGTTGACGAAACGCCACCACGCGACGGGCGACGCGCAGCGCATATTCGATCAGGGGTGCATCATAATTGCATACGAAGGCAAGGTCGTAAGGCTTGCCTGGCAGCCAGCCCATGAAGCCTGCGCTATCCTTGCTGATAGCTCCCGTGCGATGGACAAAAGGCAGATGGCGCAACACTTCTTCGCGCTTGGGGTGCGCCAGCAGATGAATGCGCGCCTGCGGCCAGTGGGTGGCGACAGCGCGCACCGCCGGCGTCACCAGAAGCGTGTCGCCGATGCGCGAGACGTTGATGTAAAGAATGTTGCTCGGCGCGACAAGCTCCACTTCATTCCTTCCTGACGAACTCATACAAATAATCCGGGAAGGAAAATTCCACCGGTTCCAGCCGCCAGCCGACCAACCGTTTGAAGAACAGTGCCAGCGGTGAAAAGCGTTTGACCAGATGGTAGGCAGCCAGTGCGATTCCGGCGCGACGGGCCAACTCCATAGCCAGCGTCGGCGTGATCCAGGCGACATGATCGAGGTTAACCACCATCACGCCGTCACGTTTGAACTGACGAAAGAACTTGCGCGAGAAAGGGTTGGGCGTGGTCACAAACAGCCGGCCTCCAGGCGAGAGATGGCGCGCGGCGAACTTCAGCAGCAGCACGGCGTTATCGACGTGCTCGACCACATCGCCGATGAAAACGAGATCGAAACGTTCGCCCAGATCCGCTTCCGAGGTGGCATCGACGCAGCGCACGTTGAAGCCGCGCGAATTCAGTTCATTGACCAGCGGCTCAAGGATGTCGATGCCGACGCAATAGTCCGCCGCCTTATGTATGCGGCCATGGCGCCAGTCGGGCAGGTCGAAGTAGCGTGCGCTGTGGGAGACGACACCGATGTCGAGCACGCGACGGCCACGCACCAGATTTTCAATATGTCCGAGCAGGTCGTTGTCGGTATGCACGCGCTGTGCGGTCTTCAGCCAGGCACGCACCGCGGCCTTGGCTTCGCGGTTGTTCGGGTCGTCGGACACGGTGGTCCAATCGAGGGGTTTGCTCATGAAGATTGCGCCTGTCGAAAAATGGATTCCATGCGATCCAGCATCGTTTCTCTTGAAAAGTCGGCGCTGGCGACACGGCGAGCGGCAGTTCCTATTCGTGCAGCCAATTCATTGTCATCAAGCAGGCGGGCGATGGCGCCACGCAAGGCCTCGGCATCTTTCGGCGCGACCACCAGCGCCGTTTCGCTATCACTCACAGCTTCGAGAATTGCGCCGACTGGAGTGGTGACAATGGGCAGGGCGCAAAGCATGGCCTGCAGGATCGCCTGCGGCACGCCTTCGTTGGCGTAGGACGGCAGACAGAAGACATCCATCGCCTGCAGCCAGTGTTCCGGGTCACTGCGCTGCCCGGCCAGCGTGACACGCGCGGCCAAGCCCAGCGACGCAACTTTTTCTTCTATCGGCCCGCGCATCGGGCCTTCGCCGACGATCAACAAATGCAGGTCAGGCTGTGGCAATTGTGCAAACGCTTCAAGCAGAAACAGGTGCCCCTTCCAACTGCGCAGCGTGGCGACGATGCCCACATGGCGTTGCGCCGGATCAAGACCCAAAGCGCGCTTCGCAGCAGTCTTGTCGGCCGCGCTTTTGGCAGGACTAAAGCGTTCAATATCGATGCCGGTCGGCACCGAGGTGACGCACGCAGGATCGAGCTTAAGAGTCTCCAGCAAATGCCGTCGCAAGCTTTCCCCAGTGGTGACGACCCCCTTGGCCTGTCGATAGAGCCAGCGGTTGAGAGCGTTGCCCGACACGGGTGCCGAAATGTGGCGAGTACGCACGATCGCCGGCGGATTGGCCAGAGTGGCGCAGGCCAATCCGACCAGCCACGAGTCGGCCGAGCTGTGGGTGTTCACCACATCGACCGCGTGGCGCTCAAGATGATTGCGGACCGCGGTAAAGCCGGCCACAGTCTTGAACTCAATTGGCAGTACCACCGCCGGCACGCCGAAGCGCTTCGCTTCTTCTGTCATCCGTGCGTGAGCCGGGCAAGCCACGGAGACCTCATGGCCACGCGCGGCTAGGCCGCTCGATTCCTCGAGGATGCGTATCTCTTGTCCGCCCCAGCCACAGGAGGCTTCGGTGTGAAGTATCTTCACGCCGCCCCCGCTGGGCCGCCCCAAGGAGGCAACAGGCCATCAAACGCAATTCGCGAACGCGACTGAACCAAAGTCACCCCCTTTCCTGGAAAGGGGGATGGGGGGAATGTCGTCATGAGTTCTCCGCGAACTGCAGGCGGTAGAGGCTGGCGTACAGGCCGCCGGCCGCCAGCAGTTCGGCGTGATTGCCGATCTCGGCAATGCGTCCCTGCGAGAGCACGACGATACGATCGGCACGCTCCACGGTCGATAGGCGATGGGCGATGACCAGCGTGGTACGGCCTCGCATCAGGGTTTCCAGTGCGGCCTGGACGGCACGCTCGGATTCGCTGTCGAGCGCTGAAGTGGCCTCGTCGAGTATCAGGATCGGCGCATCCTTGAGAATGGCGCGGGCGATGGCGATGCGTTGGCGCTGGCCGCCCGACAAGCGCGCGCCGTTCTCGCCGATCACGGTATCAAAACCCTGTGGCATGGCGGTGATGAACTCCAGCGCATGCGCCGCACGCGCTGCCGCTTCGATTTCGTCGCGACTGGCGTCGCGCTTTTCACCGTAAGCAATGTTGGCGGACACGGTGTCGTCGAACAGAAAAACATCCTGGCCGACATGGGCGATGTTGGCGCGCAAGGAGTTCAGCGTCAGGGCTTCGATGTCGTGGCCGTCAATGCGGATCTGGCCTCCGCTCGGATGATAGAAACGCGGCACCAGATTGACGAAGGAAGTCTTGCCGCCGCCAGAAGGCCCGACCAGCGCCAGGGTTTCGCCGGGACGAATCTGCAGGTCGATCGCGGCCAGCGCGTCACGCTCGGCACCGGGATAGCGCAGGCTGACGGCGGAAAATTCGATCTCACCGCGCGCACGGCCAAGATCAACGGTACCGGTGTCGACTTCGGGGGTTTCGTCGAGCATGCGGAACACACTTTCGGCGGCGGCTAGCCCTCGTTGCAGAGGCGCATTGATGTCGGCCAGATGCTTGAGCGGCGCCAACAACAACAACATCGCCGTGATGAAAGAAACAAAGCTGCCGACCGTGGTTTCGTTGCTGGCGGACTGCTGCAAGGCGACATAGACCACGATCGCTAATCCCACCGAAGCGAAGATCTGGGTGATCGGCGCCACTGCGGCAGCGGCAATAGCCTGGCGCATACCGTAGCCGCGTAGCGCATTATTCACTTTTGAAAACCGGGACGTGGCATGCGCCTCGCCACCGAATATCTTGACTACCTTTTGGCCGCGCACCGATTCGTGCAGCACGCCGTTCATCTGCGCCATACCTTCCTGCGCCGACAGGGACAGACGCCGCAAGCGCGCGGAAAAGGCGCGAATGATGAAACCGATCAGCGGGATCACGGCCAAACTGATCAAGGTCAGCTTCCAATTGAGGTACAGCAGCCAACCCACCAACCCCATCACCGACAGGCTATCGCGAATCAGCACCGTCAGCGTAGAAGTTGCGGCAGCAGAAACGCCATTTACGTCATAGGCAATACGCGTCGCCGGTACCGAGGAGGCATGGGCGTCGAAGTAGCTGGTTGGCAGGCGCATCAGTCGCTCGAACATCAACTGGCGCAAATCTGTAATGACTCGAACTGAAACCCAGGACATCCCGTAACCGGCGAGAAAACCGGCAACACCGCGCAAAACGAAGATGCCGATGATGGCCAACGGCAGCCAGGCCAGCCATTCGCTGCCGCCCTTGCCGAAGCCGTTGTCCAGCAAAGGCTTCATCAGCGCTGGGAAGAGCGGCTCGGTTGCCGCCGCCAGCGCCGTGGCGATCAAAGTAAGGACAAAGCCTTTCCAGTGCGGGCGCACATGACTCAATAGTCGAAGGTAGAGTTCGCGGCTGCTATGCACTGGGTCTTTTATGTGTAGGAATGAAAAATTCAGTTTGTTGGCGATGGCCTGATGGCCAATCCAGAAATCGTTTTATCCATCTCCGGAGTATCCAATACTTGAGTTCTGATCGTAGCGACCCAGGAGGCTACAAAGTCGTTGGTGCGCCGTCTGTTGGCACCCGCAGAATACCTATGCCATAGCCCGTTTGGGATTGATTCTCAATAAACTCTTCCACATTCGCAACCTTCTTCAGACGCTGCCAGAACTGCCCCACCTGATTGCTGGCAATGGACTGACGATCCACTATGTCGTGGAAAGCAATTACGCCACCCGGTCGCACAAATTCGCGATATTCCTCATAGTCTGCTGTTACTCCCTCCACCGTATGGTCGCCATCGATGAAGAGGAAATCAATCTGCCTTTCATTTAGCGCGCGCCTAATTTCGGACTTGAAATCTGGTTCATGCGAGTCTCCAGAAAAAAGTCTTACCTTGCACGCTGAATCTGCAGGCGGAAATTTTTCATAGAGACTTTTCTGGTGCGACATATCATTGATATCGCAAGCCATCACTTCCTCGGTAGTAAGCTGGGACCAGATGAAGCAAGTACCTCCATGAGCGGTGCCTATTTCGAGACTGATTTTTGGCTTAAGGTCGTACACAACTTTTGCCAGTTGCGTAATCTCAAACGGAATCTGCATCGACGAAACGGCCATGAAACCCTTGCCACCGAAATTCAACGCCCACCAAACGATCTCTTCAAGTGTCCGGGGGCGCGAGTGAAACTCCACCAAACGATTTAGTGCGCGTCGACGATGAAGCGGCAGACGAAGTGTGCGGCTGAACAATTTCCATGAAAAACTCATGCTGAGTGCATCCTGCGAAGTTGAGGTGCGCAAAAACGTTCCATTGAAGATGCCTCTTGGCGGTAAAGGAAAACATCTCCAGAAATGCGGCTTGACGCCCGGCCCCCGCATCGCGAAAGCTCGGCAGTATACAGGGTGAGAAAGGTCTGGCCTGGACAAACTCAGTGCGCCGCGTCCCAGTCGGCACCGACACCGACCTCGACCAGCAGCGGCACTTTGAGTTTTGCGACGCCGGCCATCAGCTTGGGCAGTTCGGATTTGACGGCATCGAGCTCCGTATCGGGCACTTCCAGCACCAGTTCGTCATGCACCTGCAGCACCAGCAGGGTTTGCAATTTCTGCGCGTCGAGCCAGTCCTGCACAGCCAGCATGGCGCGCTTGATCAAGTCGGCGGCGGTGCCTTGCATCGGCGCGTTGATCGCGGCGCGTTCGGCGCCCTGGCGACGGCCGGCATTCGACGACCTGATCTCGGGCAGCCACAGGCGGCGGCCGAATACGGTTTCGACATAGCCCTTGTCGCGGGCAACCGCGCGAGTTTCTTCCATATAGCGGGCCACCCCCGGATAGCGGGCAAAGTAGCGATCCATATAGGCGGCGGCGGCCGTGCGATCAACGCCGATCTGCTTGGCCAGGCCGAAAGCACTCATGCCGTAGATCAGGCCGAAATTAATGGCCTTGGCCGCGCGGCGCTGATCGGCGCCGACCTCGATCGGCGTCAGGCCGAAGACTTCGGCGGCCGTGGCGCGATGCACATCCTCGCCTTGCTCGAAGGCTTCCAGCAGGCGCGGATCGTCGGAGAGGTGAGCCATGATGCGCAGTTCGATCTGCGAATAGTCGGCGCTGACAATACGGTGAGCGGCGGGCGCAACGAAGGCGGAACGGATGCGGCGGCCCTCGGCGGTTCGTATTGGGATGTTCTGCAGATTCGGGTCGGTCGAGGCCAGCCGCCCGGTAACGGCGGTGGCCTGACCGAAATTGGTGTGCACGCGGCCGGTGGCCGGATTGATCATCTTCGGCAGCTTGTCGGTATAGGTGTTCTTGAGCTTGGCGAAACTGCGGAACTCGAGAATTTTCTTCGGCAGTGGGTAATCTTCTGCGAGCTTTTCCAACACCTCCTCGTCGGTCGAAGGGCCGCCGCCGGGGGTCTTTTTCACCACCGGCAGACCTTGCTGAGTGAACAGGATCTCGGCCAGTTGCTTGGGTGAATTCAGGTTGAAGGGCTGGCCGGCGAGCTGCTGCGCCTCCGTTTCGAGCGCCATGATCTTGCGCCCGAGCTCGTCGCTTTGCTGCGCCAGGGTGGCGGCATCGATCAGGACGCCATTGCGCTCAATGCGGAACAAGACCTCGGCGACGGGTAACTCGAGATCGCGGTAGAGGCATTCCAGTTGCGTCTCCGCGACGAGCTGCGGCCGCAGTGTCTGATGCACGCGCAGGGTGACGTCGGCATCTTCCGCCGCGTACTCGGCGGCTTGCTCGACGGCCACTTGGGCGAAGGAAATACGGTTGACTCCCTTGCCGGTGACGGCGTCATAGCTGATGGTCTTCAGCCCGCAATGCCGCGCCGCGAGCGCACCCAGATCGTGCGACTTGTCGGATTCCAGCACATAGGATTGCAGCAACGTATCCTCAACAATTCCAGCGAGACGAATGTTGTGATTGGCGAACACGTGACGATCGTATTTGAGATTCTGGCCGAGCTTGAGCTTGCCCGGCGACTCGAGCCAAGGCCTGAGTTTTTCCAGTGTTTCGGCCAGCGGCAGTTGTTCGGGTGCGCCGGCGTAACTATGGCCGAGCGGCAGATAGGCGGCGAGCAGTCCTTCGCCCTTTGCGATAGCAAAGGAGATACCCACTAGTTGCGCCTGCATCGGGTCAAGGCCAGTGGTCTCGGTATCCAGCGACACCAGCTCGGCCGCATCGAGGCGCACCAACCAGGTGTCAAGGTGCACGGAGTCGAGTATGCATTCGTAGCCGCTGCGATCGGGTTCCGTTTCGGCTGCGGCAGGTTCCGCCCTGAAACTCGGCGCTTGCGTGCTCTGCATGCCGGGATTCCCGCTTCGCGGGGCGGCAACGGCAGCACCCACCCCGCCGGCGCTTGCAACGCCCCGACCGCGAGAGCTTGCGGCCGGCTTTTCGCCACGCAACTCACGCACCCAGCCCCTGAACTCAAGACGCTCGAACTGCTCGACCAGCGTTGCGGTATCGGCCGCCAGCGGAGCCAGATCGCGCACCCCCGTTGGCAGGGGCAAGTCGCAGGCAACTGTTACCAGCTTGACACCGAGCGGCAGGAATTCGAGATGATTTCTCAGGTTTTCGCCAACGGCGCCGCCGATCTCGCCGGCATGGGCAACGATCTCGTCCAGCGAGCCGTAGGCATTAAGCCATTTGACAGCCGTCTTGGGGCCCACCTTGGGTACGCCGGGCACGTTGTCCACGGTGTCGCCAACGAGTGCGAGGTAGTCGATGATGCGCGTGGGCGGCACGCCGAACTTGGCCAGTACGCCGGCCTCGTCGAGCACCTCGTTGCTCATGGTGTTGACCAGCGTGACATGTGGATTGACCAACTGCGTCAGATCCTTGTCACCGGTCGAGATCACACAATCAATTCCCGCTTCTGCCGCCTGGCGGGACAGGGTGCCGATCACGTCATCAGCCTCGACACCATCGACCATCAACAAGGGCCAGCCGGCGGCGCGGATGCATTCGTGCAGTGGCGCGATCTGGGCAACCAGATCCTCGGGCATCGAGGGGCGATTGGCCTTGTACGCGGGGTACCAGTCGTCACGAAAGGTTTTACCCTTGGCGTCGAACACCACCGCGCGGTAATCTGACTTATAGTCGGCTTCAAGCACCCGCAGCATCGACAACACGCCACGGATGGCCCCGGTGGGTTGGCCGCTGGTGGTGCGTAAATCGGGCAAGGCGTGAAAGGCCCGATACAGGTAAGACGAGCCATCGACGAGCAAAAGCGTGGGCATGAGGAGCGCGACGTAAATGAATGAGAAGGAAAAACTGCCGAAGCCGCCAAATGCGGGCCTCAAAGGCCTGAATTCGGCCCCGCCCCGTCAGACTGCGACCAGCGCACGTGAAGCCTGGCGGGTGTTCGGCATTATGTCAGAGTTCGTCGAAGCGACCGAGCGGCTGGCTGCGGTCCGGCCCGCTGTTTCGATCTTCGGCAGCGCGCGAACGCCTCCAGAATCCATTTACTACCAACTCACCGAAAATATCGCCCGCCGGCTTTCAGATGCCGGCTTCTCTGTAATTTCCGGCGGCGGCCCTGGCGTCATGGAGGCAGCCAACAAGGGCGCTTTCGAGGGCAAAAGCCTGTCCATCGGACTCAACATCCAGCTACCGCATGAGCAACAAAACAATCATTACCAGGACATCTCGCAAAGCTTCCGCCACTTTTTTGCGCGTAAATACATGTTTGTAAAAATGGCCGCTGCCTATGTCGTGATGCCCGGCGGCTTCGGCACACTGGACGAACTGCTCGAAGCGCTGACCCTGATCCAGACCGGAAAGACACCGCGCATCCCGCTGATCCTGGTCGGCACGGAATACTGGGCCGGACTGCTAGCCTGGTTCCGCGAACGGCTGGTGGCCGAGAAAATGATCAATGTAGAAGATCTCGACCTGATCCAGGTCATCGACGAGCCAGACAAGGTGGTGGCGGCGATCTTCGATCACTACGAAACGCGTGGCTTCGGGCCACTACCCGAAGAACACGAATTGCTGCTTAACCTTTGATAAACTGGCCGGAACTCTTGAAGGACATCCCATGCGCCGCCTGATTGTTGTTGTGTTCTCCGCCCTGGCACTGAATGTTGCCGCGCAGACCTCGCTGCCAAAACTGGAGCCCATCCCCGAGCCGCCGCCCGCGCCGCCGGGCGTCGTGAACGAATCGCTGGAGCCACAAGTCACCATCACCCGGCGCGGTGAAGACAGGGTTGAAGAATTCCGCATGGAAGGCAAGCTCTACATGCTGAAGGTCACTCCACCACATGGCGTGTCGTATTACCTGCTCGACAATACTGGCAATGGCCAGTGGGTTCGCCAGGATTCCAAAGATGCCGGCCTGCGTGTGCCGATGTGGGTGATAGGAACGTTCTGACGTGATACGAAACGGAAACAGATCCCGGCCACGTGCCGGGATTTTATTTTGTCAGTTGCAATGAGCACCGTCGCCGTATCACCAGCGCCGAGTTTTGACATTGCCCGCTATGGGCAGGTGTTCACGCCCCCCAACATTGTCGAGCGCATGCTGTCCTTGCGGCGGAACCAGGGCCGCGCACTCGACCCGGCCAGCGGCGATGGCGCGTTTTCTTCCCGCTTGCCGGGTTGCGTGGCGATAGAACTCGATGCCGCCCATTGCCCGGAAGACGCGCTCAACATAGACTTCTTCGCCTATCCGGAAACTGAAAAATTTGACACCATCGTCGGCAATCCACCCTACGTAAAGGCGCGCGACATTCTGCCGGAAACCGCGCTGCGCCTGAGTTCCAGTCTGCTCGACGGTCACGCCAACCTGTATCTGCATTTCATCGAAAAGTGCGTGCGCCATCTCGCACCGGGCGGGGAGCTGATACTCATCACGCCGCGCGACTTTCTCAAGGCCACCGGGGCCGGACGGCTCAACACCTGGCTGTTCGATCAGGGCACGGTCACCGATTTCGAGGATCTTGGCGACGCCAAGATATTCGCCGGCGCAGCGCCCAATTGTGCGATCTGGCGCTTTGAAAAAGGCCTGCTCAAACATCGCCTGAACGATGGGCGGCGCATGGCGCTCTCGGGTGGCCAGTTGATGTTCACCCGCGGCATTTACAGCCTGCCACTGGCCAGCGTCTTCGCGGTCCGGGTCGGTGCCGTCTCCGGCGCCGACGACATATTTGCCAACGAGGAATTCGCCAACGCCGATTTCGTCTGCTCGAAGACTGCCCAAACCGGAGCCACGCGGCGCATGGTTTACCTTGACCGCGAAGGCCCCATGCCCTACCTGGAACCATTCAAGGACCGCTTGCTGGCGAGGCGCGTGACGCGCTTCGATGAAACCAACTGGTGGAAGTGGGGCCGCCGGCACTTCGTCTCCGACGCACCGCGCATTTACGTCAACAGCAAGACGCGCAATCTGCGCCCTTTCTTTCTCAATCATTGCAACAACTATGACGGCGCAGTGCTGGCGCTGTTTCCGCACCGCCCGCAACTAAGTGCAATTGATCTTGCGCGCCTGACGGAGATGCTCAATGACGTCGACTGGAGTGAGCTGGGTTTTGTCTGCGGCGGGCGCTTTCTTTTCTCGCAGCGCAGCCTCGAGCAGACACTGCTGCCAGAGGCGTTTGCCGAATTTGCAGTTAAGGGTCTGGTGTAACATTGTTCAAAATTAGGCACATGGAAAGTGCCGACAAGCCACGTCAATGCAACAAAAATACCTATGGTTCTCCACCTCACTGCGGCGCTAACCGGACCTCTGCCGGAATTCGAGCGGCGCATCCCCGACAACCACACCTCGGTCGACCGCGGACTGCTTCGCCTGAGATCGAGCGCAGCGCACCTCTGGAGTAAGCGATGAAGCTGGCTTTCATTCTCGATCCGCTGCAAGGCCTCAAGGCTTACAAGGACTCAAGTGTGGCGATGATGCGCACTGCCGCAAGGCGTGGCCATGAAGTGTGGACTTTCCAGCGCCCGGCGCTGGCCTGGCGCGATGCCTGCGTCACTGCGCGTGCGCAGCGAATCGCCCTGACCGAGCAGGATGATCCCTGGTACAGCGTGGTCGAAGAGGCGACGCTGCCGCTAACGGTGTTCGACGCTGTGCTGATGCGACAGGATCCGCCTTTCGATTTCGAGTACATCGCCGCCACCTGGTTGCTGGAACGCGCCGAAGCCGAAGGTGCGCGCATCTGGAACAAGCCGCGATCAATTCGCGATCATTCAGAGAAGGTTGCCATTACCGAGTTTCCGCAGTTCACGCCCACCACCTTGATCGCCCGCGACCCGGTCGATATCCATGCCTTCATAGACGAGCTGGGCGACGTGATTCTCAAACCGCTCGATGGCATGGGTGGCAGCAGCATTTTTCGCGTACTGCGCGATGACTCCAATCGCAACGTCATCGTCGAAACCCTGACCGCCTTCGGTACGCGCAGCATCATGGCGCAGCGTTACCTGCCGGCCATCAGCCAAGGCGACAAACGCATTCTGCTGATCGCCGGCGAGCCGGTGCCCTATTGCCTCGCGCGCATTCCCATGGCCGGCGAAACGCGCGGCAATCTTGCCGCCGGCGGCAAGGGTGTCGCCCGACCTCTGCTCGGTCGTGATCGTGAGATCGCCGAAACGCTGGCACCGATTCTCTGGGCGCGCGGTTTGCTGATTGTCGGCCTGGACGTAATTGGCGACTGCCTGACCGAGATCAACGTCACCAGCCCCACCTGCTTTGTCGAGATCACGCAACAAATGCGTTTTGACGTAGCGGCAATGCTGGTGGACGCGCTGGAACGGGAGTGTTCCGGCTCCTGACGCTGCTCGCCTTGGCGTCGCTGCTCGCGGGATGCGGGCCATCGGCGCCGTGGCGGCAGGAATCCTATGTATTTGGCACCCGCGTCGAACTCTTGATCACCGGCCTGCCGGAATCCCAGGCCCACGCTGCCGGCGCGCGCGTGCTGCAAGAATTTGACCGCCTGCACCGGACCTACCACGCCTGGCAGCCCTCAGAATTATCGGCGCTGAACGATGCAATTGCGGCCGGGCATGCGCATGGGGTCAGCGCAGAATTTGCCGGCTTCATTCGCGAAGCGCAGGCCATCGCCGCCACCGGTGACCACCTGTTCGACCCCGGCATCGGCCAGCTCATTGCCCTGTGGGGCTTTCATACCGACGACATTCAGGCGCGTCTGCCCGATGCTGCCGCCATCAAGGCGCTGCTCGCGCAACGTCCGTCGATTGCCGATGTGTTGGTAAGCGAGGGGCCATGTCCTGAGCCGCGAAGCGGCGAACCAAAGCCCCCCCTTTCCGGAAGGGGGGCGGGGGGATGGTGCGTAAATAGCCGAAGCAATAGCGTAGCTATTGACTTCGGCGGCTACCTAAAAGGTGTTGCACTCGACCGCGCCGCCGCGTCGCTGAAGCGAGACGGTGTCGCCAACGCGCTGATCAATATTGGCGGCAATGTCATGGCGCTGGGCTCGCGCGATGGCGCAGGCACGGCCTGGCGCGTTGGCATCCAGCATCCACGATCACAGAGCGTTGGCGGAGCACCCCTGGCCACGCTGGAGCTGCACGACGGCGAAGCCATCGGCACCTCGGGCGACTACCATCGCTACTTCGAATTGAATGGGCGCCGCTACAGCCACTTGCTTGATCCACGCACCGGCGAACCGGCGCAAGGCACGCAGGCAATCACGATACTGATTGCACCGGGGCCGTCAGCCGGCATGCGCTCTGATGGACTGTCCAAGCCAGTTTTCATCGCCGCCGGGCAATGGCGGGAGATGGCGCACAAGCTGGATGTCGAGGCGGTGCTAAAAGTCGGCGCTGGTGGTACGGTGAGCGCAACGCCCGCGATGCAAAAGAGATTGAAGATAGAGATTCCCGACCTCACGCTAGAGGTAAAACCATGAGCGACGATCCGGAGATCCAACGCAACGTACGCCGCACTGTCGGTATCGAGGCACTGCGCCGAATCCGACGCATCGTCGACACGGAAGAGGCGCGCGACGCAGGCAACGATCGCTGGGCAAAGGGGCTTTCGATTGCGTTCGTCTTGGCGGCATTGCTGGTGCTGGCCTGGATGCTGATCCGATAGAATGCCGCCATGATCGGTATTTTTCTCCTTACCCACGCCAGCTACGGCGAAGCACTGATTCAGTGCGCGTGTCATGTCCTGAACAAACGCCCCGAACGAATTATCCAGCTCGGCGTGGCCGCGCAGGATGATCCGCTGGATGCCCTGCCGTTGGCAAAAGACATGCTGAAGCTGGTCGATAGCGGTCGCGGCGTACTCATCTTGACCGACATCTTTGGCGCCACCCCATCGAATCTGGCGATGAAGCTACTTGAACCGGGACGCGTCGAAGGCATTGCCGGCGTCAATCTGCCCATGCTGTTGCGCGCCATCAACCATCGCGAGAAAGACATGGAAACCCTGCTGACACGCACCGTCGCCGGCGGCCGTGATGGCGTCCTGAACATGCTCAAACATTGATGACAATTCCCCGCCCAACCTCTGTCCCCCAGCCGAATTCGGAGGCATGACGTGCCTCGCATGGATACCGAGATCATCAACAAACTGGGCCTGCATGCCCGTGCCTCGGCCAAGCTGACCCAGCTTGCCGGATCGTATCCCTGCGAGGTCTGGATGGAGCGCGGCAGCCGCCGCATCAACGCCAAAAGCATTATGGGCGTGATGATGCTGGCTGCCGGTTTGGGCTCTACCGTAACCATCGATACCGACGGCGAACGTGCGGAAGAGGCGCTGCAGGCCATGCTGGACCTGGTCGCCAGCCGGTTCGGCGAAGACGAATGAAACCACGGAACAAATCACCTTCCGTTGCACGGTCGGCCCTGCTGGGCCGGCTGGCTACGGCGGCGGCGCACACATGAGCTTCGCGCTACATGGTCAGGCAGTTTCGGGCGGCATCGCCATTGGGCGGGCGCATCTCGTCTCACACGCACTATTCGAGGTTTCGCAGTACCAGTTACGCGAGCGCGATGTTGCCGGTGAGCTGATTCGCTTCGACAAGGCGATAGCCATCGCAGGCGCGGAGCTCGACGCCCTGCGCAGCGATGCCTGCGTCCCCGGCGCGCCGGCCGAGCTCTCCGCGTTTATCGATGTGCATGCGATGATTCTCGCGGACCCTGCACTTACCGACGAAGTGCGGGATCTGATTCGGGAGCGCCGCTGCAACGCCGAGTGGGCAGTGGTGCAACAGATGCAGCAGGTAGTCGATCAGTTCAACGAGTTTGAGGATGCCTACCTGCGCGAGCGCCAGCAGGACATCGTGCAGGTTGTCGAGCGCGTACTCAAGGTGCTGCAGGGCAAACCACGCAAGCTGTCACGGCGCAAGTCAATCGCGATTGACGCCGATCTGATCGTGGTCGCCAACGATCTTTCACCAGCCGACACCATTCAATTCAAGAACCTCAAAATCGGCGGCTTCGTCACTGATCTGGGAGGCTCGACGTCGCATACCGCCATCGTCGCGCGCAGTCTCGCCATCCCGGCCGTGGTCGGCATGCAACATGCCCGCCCGCTGATTCAGGATGATGACCTGCTGATCATCGACGGCACGCGTGGCGTGCTGATTGTCGATCCCGACACTGGCGTGCTGGAAGAATACCGGCTCAGAAAAACCGAGCTGGAACTCGAACGTTCCAAGCTCAAGCGTCTGGTGACATCCCGCGCACGAACGCTGGATGGAATCGATGTCGAGCTTCACGCCAATATCGAGTTGCCGCAGGATACCGCCCGGGTTAAGGAAGTCGGCGCCGATGGCGTGGGCTTGTTTCGTACCGAATATCTATTCATGAACCGTGACGAAGTTCCCGACGAAGACGAGCAGTTCGAGGCCTACCGAAGCGTCGTCAAGGCGCTTGGCGGCAAGCCGCTGACACTGCGCACGCTGGACATCGGCGCCGACAAGGATGCGCGCGCATTGCGCGATCGTGCGGGCAATCGCAGCGCGCCCAATCCGGCATTGGGTCTGCGTGCAATCCGGTTCTGTCTGGCCGAGCCGCAATTGTTTCTGGAGCAATTGCGGGCGGTCCTGCGCGCCTCGCACTACGGCAAGATTCGCCTGCTGATTCCAATGCTGGCGCACGCCCGAGAGATTGAACAGACGCTGGCCCTGATCGAACTTGCCAAAACACAACTGCGCGAAACGCGGCACAAATTCGACGACGCCATCGAAGTCGGCGGCATGATCGAGATTCCTGCGGCAGCCTTGTCACTCGGGCCCTTCCTGCGCCGGCTGGATTTCCTTTCGATCGGCACCAATGATCTGATCCAGTACACGCTGGCGCTCGATCGTACCGACGGCTCGGTCGCGCATCTTTACGACCCGCTGCATCCCGCCGTGCTGCGCCTGATTTCCCAAACCATCCAGAGCGCACAGCGGGTCGACATGCCGGTCGCTGTCTGCGGCGAAATGGCGGGCGATCCGAAAATGACCAAGCTGCTGCTGGGCATGGGTCTGCGCGAGTTTTCGATGCATCCCGCGCAACTGCTCGAAGTCAAGCATCAGGTCATGATGTCGGACACGGCCCAGCTTGCCGCGCGCGTCATCAAGATCCTGAAACTCGATGAGCCGGACAAGATCAGCGAGCAAATCGAAAAGCTTTAACAATCCGCCGATCTGATCTGAAAGGCCTTACCACGGGGAACACGGAGGGCACGGAGAGAGGCAAAGTTCTTGCATTCATTTTCTCCGTGCCCTCCGTGTTCTCCGTGGTGATCATTCGGGTTTTTGCTTCACCATCCACGTGACCGGAGATCGACCATGGCGCTAGCCACCGTAGCAGCCCCCGACGCCGCGCCGATTGACAAGCCTCGCCACACGCGGCATAGTTTGTCCATTGCGCCAATTTGTCTCAGCTTGCGGGCGCACAATAAATACGGCTAAGCGAGACGGAAGTCACAACGCCCGGATCGCCGCTTAACGCGTTCTCGGGCGTTCCTGTTTTTAGCCCGGAACGATTGCACTGCGCGCTTAACCGCGCGCATTTTCTGGATTTGTAAATGTCAGGTGTCGGTATCGTCAGCGCACAACGCGCACAATTCACGCAGCCTCTCAATCTGAAGGACGGCAGCGTGCTGCCGGCTTACGAGCTGGTATATGAAACCTACGGCACGCTAAACGCCGCCAAATCGAACGCCATCCTGGTGTGTCATGCGCTATCCGGAAATCATCATCTGGCTGGCCACACCGTCGACAACCCGGCCAACATCGGCTGGTGGGACAACATCATCGGGCCCGGTCGACCACTTGATACCGAGCGCTTTTTTGTCGTCGGCGTCAACAATCTTGGTGGCTGTCACGGCTCCACCGGCCCGGCCAGCATCAACGCGGCCACCGGCAAACCCTGGGGCGCCGATTTCCCGGTTGTCACCGTCGAAGACTGGGTCGAATCGCAGGCCCAACTCGCCGACCAGCTCGGCATCGATACCTGGGCGGCGATTATGGGTGGATCTCTAGGCGGCATGCAGGCGCTGCAATGGTCGCTAAGCTTCCCCGATCGCATCCGCCACGCCCTGGTCATCGCCACCGCGCCCAAGCTGTCGGCCGAAAATATCGCCTTCAACGAGGTCGCGCGCCAGGCGATTCTCACCGATCCTGATTTTCACGGCGGTCATTACTACGAGCACGGGGTGGTCCCGCTGCGCGGCTTGCGCCTGGCGCGCATGTTGGGACATATCACCTACCTCTCCAATGACCAGATGGCCGAAAAGTTCGGCCGTCGCCTGCGTGCCGGCGCCGGCAGCTATGGCTTCGATGTCGAGTTCGAGATTGAATCCTACTTGCGCTATCAGGGCGACAAGTTTGCCGGCGTATTCGACGCCAACACCTATCTGCGCATGACCCGGGCGCTGGACTATTTTGATCCGGCGCTGGACTTTGAAGACGATCTGGCGCGTGCGCTGGCCCGCGCCCGCGCAAAATTTCTGATCGTCGCCTTCTCCACCGACTGGCGCTTCTCGCCCGAGCGCTCACGCGAACTTGTGCATGCCCTGGTGCACAACGGTCAAGCGGTGGCCTACGCCGAAATCGACAGCGCCCACGGCCACGATTCTTTCCTGATGGCTGAGCCGCACTACCACGCCATCATCGATACTTACATGAAGCAGGTAAAGTTATGAGCGCAGCCGCTGGTGGACCGCGCCCCGCAGGAAGTCCCCTTGGGGGACCCCAAGGCGGCGCAGCAACAAACGCGGAGCCGCATCAGCGGCGAACTGCGGTCACCCCCTCCCATGGAGCGGGGGCGGGGAGGTCAGTCGTACAGTTACGCGCCGATTTCGATCTCATCGCCAGCTGGGTACAACCCGGAGAGCGGGTACTCGATCTTGGCTGCGGCGATGGATCGCTGCTCAAGCGCTTGATCGCTGAACGCGGTGCCAAGGGCTACGGCGTCGAATTGGAACATAGCGAAGTGCTGGCAGCGATTGCCAACGGCATCAATGTGATTCAAGGGAATCTGGAACAAGGTCTGGCCGGCTTCGATGACGGCACCTTCGATCACGTGGTGCTCTCACGAACCCTGCAAACCGTTCGTCATACCGAGCGCATTTTGAGCGAAATGCTGCGCGTCGGGCGCGAGGCGGTGGTGAGTTTTCCAAATTTCGCCTACTGGAAGAATCGCATGTCGGTCATGGGCGGGCGCATGCCTGTATCCGAAGACCTGCCCTACGAATGGTTTGAAACACCAAATCTGCGCTTCTTCACACTGCTCGATTTCGAGTCGCTATGCCAAAAAATCGGCCTGACCATTTGCGAGCGTCAGGTACTCGATGAGGCTGGACGACTGGTGCTTGAAGAGCCGAATTTTCTCGGCAGCCTCGCTGTCTACCGGCTCGGGCGCTGAGCACCGCCGGCGACGGAAACTCAGGAGTCGGTCTTGACCTCGGCCGCTGGCGGGGCGGCGGTTTCAGTAGTTTCAGGAGTTTCAGGGTTTGCTGCGGGGCCCGCCTTGCGCAGGCGCTTTTCTTCTTTCTTGGCCTTCTTCGCCAAATCTCTTTGGCGCTTTTCGAACGAGTAATTGGGTTTCGCCATCGGTTACCTCTGTCAAGAAATCGGTAAAAATCTGAATACCCCGATTGTACGGCACCCACCCTGTATTGCGAAGCACTGAACCGGGACAGCTGAAGCCGGAACATGGCAAAAGGACAGCTGGCGATGACTTCTCAGATTGAAGTAAGCCACGTCTTTCCGTAATCCGAGCTGTGCACACGCAGCGATTTCCCGTCCCGGAGCGCCTTGGAACGAACGACAAAAGAGATTTCACCGGTGGCAGTGATGCGCAAATCGTCGTACTTTGGTGCGCGCTCTCCGATGAAGTCGTAGTGACGGCAGTCCAGCTTTCCCTTCGGCTTGCAGGTATCCGGCTTTTCGGCCGGAACAATCAGATTTTGCGCAATAGCGGTGGGATGCCAGGCACGAAAATGGCCGCAAGCATCGAAACTTACATTCACCCCGTTTCCAATCCAGACCAGTGTCCGGTCGTCGATCACCCGATAATTGGCGCGCTCCCGCTCGGCCAGTTCCGCGGCGCTTTTCGATCCGATGGCTGCCCCGTTGCCGAGTGCAACCCAGCCTGCGTCCTGGGTTTTGTTGGCCGGAAAGTCTCGAGTTTGTGGCGAGGCGCACTGTACACGAAACACTTCACCGGAATAGTGAAGCGGAAGGTCTTCAAAATAGCGGACGAGCTTTAGCCGCATCTGCGGACCCCGGTAAAGCATCGCTTCGTCGAGTTTGCGCGTGTCCGGCGTGCACCCAAGCAGCAAAACCGGAGCACATGCCCAAACGGCTGTGCGGAGAGACTTGTGTATTAATCGCTGGTGTTTCATATTTTCTTGATCCAGAAAAGGCGACCCGCAGCTTGACGAAAAGTTTCAGCGCGCTGGACAAAGCTGCTGAATCGCACTGGTCAGCTGGCAGTATTCAATATTAATTCTGTTCGTTTCCCTGTGCTCACCGCTAGAATCGGCTCGCAGGAACACCCTACCAGGAGACCTCCAATGCCATCACTGTCATCCCGCTTCTGCATCACCGTGTTTGTCGCCGGCGTATCGATGAGTGCCTTTGCCGACCCGATGTCACCTGTCGGTGCGTGGAACACCATCGACGACGAAACCAAGAAGCCCAAATCCGTTGTTCGCATCACGGAAAAAGATGGCGTGATCTCGGGAATGGTGGAAAAGATTGTCGACCCGGCCAAACAGAATTCCAAATGCGACAAGTGCGGCGTCGACGATCCGCGCAAGGGCAAACCGGTGATCGGCATGACCATCCTGACCGGGCTCAAAAAGGAAACCGACAATGTTTGGGGCGGGGGCAGCATTCTCGACCCCAATAACGGCACGACCTACAACGCCAAGGTTACCGTCATCGATGGCGGCAAGAAGCTCGAAATGCGCGGCTCGTTCCTGTTCATCGGCCGCACCCAGACCTGGATTCGAATCGAATAGTTGCTTTGCGCTGGTCGCGCTGAGTCGGCGGGATCGAGTCGGAACGCTTTCCCTGCTTGTCGCCGTTGCCGGCGCGCAGAGCGCTATTCCCGGCATGCAAGGCGCGCGATCGCCAGCGCTGTGCTTGCTCTGCACTACCTTCGGATCGCCTTCGGGAACTTTTTGAGGCCTTAGGCCTTCAGCACTGCTCCCATGGCAGGCCGTCAAAGCGCCAGCCATTCATCGAACCGCGATGATGGGTGTCGTTGAGTTCGCCTTCGAAACCGTGCAACACGTTGAACACTCGTGTGAATCCGACGGCCTCGAGCGCGTGGCCAGCATCGACCGAACGATTGCCGCTGCGGCAGATCAGCACGATCGGACGATCTCCGGTTTGGCCGGCAAGCTTCTTCACTTCGCCGACAAAATGGGGATTGACTTCCCAGTCAGGGCCGTCGTTCCAGGATACGTGGCTGACACCGGCGGGATGGCCAACGAAGAAAAACTCCATCTCGCTGCGGCAGTCGATGAACAAAGCCTTGGGATTGTCATGCAGATACTGGGCAGCTTCCTTGGGGGTCAAATGCTTCATGGAAGATCTCCTTTTTGTGGTCGTTCATTCTAGCGCAGCGGCGCTGGCGACCGCAGTGGCTGGCGCGCCGCTGTCGTATAGTAACGCCATGATTGCGCTGATCCGCGTGCTGGCTTTACTTGCCCTTGCGCTTGGCCTGAATGGCTGCGCCGGCCTGGGCCCGCCCGCACTCCAACCCGGCGTCACCAGCGCCAGGGAAATTCGCGAGCGCCTTGGCGCGCCTGCGGCGGAATGGCCGAACAGCGACGGCAGCGTGAGTTGGGAGTATCCGACCGGGCCGGCCGGCACGCGGTGCTGGATGCTGACGCTGAGTGCTGACGGCATGCTGCAGAAAACCGAGCAGGTATTGACCGAAGAAAACTTCGCGCGGATCGAAAAGGGTTGGCACACCGGCCAGGTGCGCCGCCTGCTCGGCAAACCCGCCGGCATCGACGAGTTTCCGCGTATGCCGGAAATCGTTTGGGAGTGGCGTGTTCAGCCCATGATTCCCGGCCAAATCGCCTTCTTCCATGTACATTTTTCGCCCGATGGCATTGTCACGCGCACCTCTCGACGGGAGGAAACTCCCGAAGACTTTTATAGTCTATGGTTCGGCTTTCCGCGAGGAATGCTGACACCCCACTGAAACACTCAAGGAGATTCTTTTGTCATTTCTGTCATTTTCCCGGCACCTGATTGCCGTCGCCCTGCTGGCCGTAACCAGCCTTGCCAACGCGGAACCGGACATGAGCGCCCCGGAAGCTGCCGCCGCGGTAGCAGCCGGCAAGATCACGCTGATCGACATCCGCACTCCGGCGGAATGGAAACAGACGGGCGTCGCCACCAGTGCCAAACGCATCAATATGCTGCATCCACAAGGCGCGCCAGGCTTCGTCAATCAACTACTGGCCGAAGTAAGCGAAAACAGAAATGCACCGATAGCCTTGATCTGTCGTACCGGCAACCGCAGCACCCAGGTGCAGCGCTATTTGCAAAGCGTCGGTTTTACCCATGTGTACAACGTCAAGGAGGGCATGGCCGGCAGCGCCGCAGGACCGGGCTGGATCAAGCGTGGCCTGGCAGTGGAGGCCTGCACGGCACCCTGCTAAAGCGCGCCCTGGCCTCCCATGCCAAGCGCTGACGCGAGCGCGGTATAATCCCGCCTCGCTTCCGAGGAGCGCTGCAAGGTGGCCGGCACATGACCGACACCCTAGGCTCGGAGCTTGTTTCACAACGGCGCTCGCCTAACCTTGAATACTATCGGGGCAAAAGGTGAGCCGAAGCGCAGTAACGCTCTCCACCCCGATCATGGACTGGAGAGACGCATGGCCCCAACTTCCCGCCTGCAAGCCGACCGCAGTAACGAATTGCGGGAACTGCTCGCGCAGCGAATCCTGATTCTCGATGGCGCCATGGGCACCATGGTGCAACGTCGCAGCCTGGTCGAAGCCGACTATCGTGGTGCCCGCTTCGCCGACTACGGCAAGGATCTCAAGGGCAACAACGATCTGCTGTCGATCACGCGGCCGGACGTGATCGACGCCATCCATGCCGACTACCTCGAGGCCGGCGCCGACATCATCGAGACCAACACCTTCAATTCAACACGCGTCTCGCAGGCGGATTACGGTCTGTCCGAGTTGGCTTTCGAACTGAACACGGCCTCAGCACGCCTGGCACGCGAAACCGCTGACCGCTATTCCACGGCCGACAAGCCGCGCTTCGTTGCTGGCGTGCTGGGCCCGACCTCGCGCACCGCTTCGCTTTCGCCCGACGTGAATGATCCGGGCGCGCGCAACATCACTTTCGACGCACTGGTGTCGGACTACGTCGAAGCCGCTCGCGGCCTGACCGAAGGTGGCGCCGACATCCTGCTGGTGGAAACCGTTTTCGACACGCTCAACGCCAAAGCCGCGCTGTTCGCCATCGAAAAGTTTTTCGACGAAGCCGGCCGGCGCTGGCCGATCATGATTTCCGGAACCATCACCGACGCCTCCGGGCGCACGCTGTCGGGGCAAACCGCCGAGGCTTTCTGGAACTCGCTGCGCCATGCGCGGCCGATTTCCTTCGGCCTCAATTGCGCGCTCGGCGCCAAGGAATTGCGTCAGCACGTTGAAGAACTGTCGCGCTTGTGCGATTGCTTTATCTCCGCCCACCCCAACGCCGGCCTGCCCAATGCCTTCGGCGGCTACGACGAAACGCCGCAGATGCTGGCCGATGAGATCGCCGAGTGGGGCGCTGCCGGAATCATCAACATCGCCGGCGGTTGCTGCGGCACCTCACCGGATCACATCCGCGCGATCGCCGAAGCGCTGAAGAATTCGAAACCTCGCCGTGTCACCAACGCCGATCTTTCACAGCGCCCGCAATTACGTCTAAGCGGCCTCGAAGCCTTCAACGTCAATGACGACAGCCTGTTCGTGAATGTCGGCGAGCGCACCAATGTCACCGGCTCCAAAGCCTTCGCCCGCATGATTCTCGAAGGCCGCTTCGACGATGCGCTGGCCGTGGCCCGTCAGCAGGTGGAAAACGGCGCACAGGTGGTCGACATCAACATGGACGAAGCCATGCTCGACTCGCAGGCGGCGATGGTGCGCTTTCTGCATCTGGTCGGCTCCGAGCCGGACATCTGCAAAGTGCCGCTGATGCTCGACAGCTCGAAGTGGGAAGTGATCGAGGCCGGCCTGAAATGCATTCAGGGCAAGGGCATCGTCAATTCGATTTCGATGAAGGAAGGCGAGGCAAAGTTTCTCGATCAGGCGCGCCTGGCGCGACGCTACGGCGCGGCGGTGATCGTCATGGCTTTCGACGAGCAGGGCCAGGCCGACACCTACCAGCGCAAGATCGATATCTGCAAACGCGCCTACGACGTGCTGGTGGCCGACGGCTTTCCGGCCGAAGACATCATTTTCGATCCGAACATTTTTGCGATTGCCACCGGCATTCCCGAGCACGACAACTACGCGGTTGACTTCATCAACGCGGTGCGCTGGATCAAGGAAAACCTGCCGCATGCACGGACCTCTGGCGGCGTCTCCAACGTGTCGTTTTCCTTTCGCGGCAACGACGCGATGCGCGAGGCGATCCACACCGTCTTCCTCTATCACGCAGTCAAGGCCGGCTTCACCATGGGGATCGTCAATGCTGGCCAGTTGGGCGTCTATGACGATCTCGGCGCCGAGTTGCGCGAGAAGGTCGAAGACGTGGTGCTCAACCGGAAACCCGCCGATGGGTCCAACCCAGGCGAAGCGCTGATCGAACTGGCGACGCGCGTCAAAGGCCAGGGGAAAGAGCAGGTGGTTGATCTGGCCTGGCGTGAATGGCCGGTGGAAAAACGCCTCGGGCACGCAATGATCAAGGGCATCACCGAGTACGTAGTGGCCGACACCGAAGAATGCCGCGCCGCCCTGTTTGCCGAGGGCAAGCCGCCGCTGTCGGTGATCGAAGGCCCGCTGATGAGCGGCATGAATGTGGTCGGCGACCTGTTCGGCGCCGGCAAGATGTTCCTGCCGCAAGTGGTGAAATCGGCGCGCGTAATGAAACAGGCCGTGGCGCACCTGCTCCCCTATATCGAGGAAGAAAAGAAGCGTACCGGCAGCACCTCCAAGGGCCGCATCGTGGTCGCCACGGTCAAGGGCGACGTGCACGACATCGGCAAGAACATCGTTGGCGTGGTGCTCGGGTGCAACGGCTACGACGTCATCGACCTCGGCGTGATGGTGCCGGCCGACAAGATACTCAGCGCGGCGAAAGAGCATGGCGCGCAGGCGATCGGCCTTTCCGGCCTGATCACGCCCTCGCTCGAGGAAATGAGCCACATCGCTACCGAGATGCAGCGTCAGGGCTTTGGTGACGGAAACGCGATACCGCTGTTGATCGGTGGCGCGACGACTTCGCGTGCGCATACCGCGATCAAGATCGCGCCGAATTACGCCGGGCCGGTGGTGTACGTGCCGGACGCCTCGCGCGCTGTCGGCGTGGTGACCAAGCTGCTCTCGATCGACATGCGCGACAGCTATGTCGAAGAAGTCGCTGCCGACTACGAGAAAGTGCGCGGTCAGCATGCCGCCAAGAAAGGTGTGCCGCTGCTGACCCTGGAAGCCGCCCGCGCCAATCGCCCCCAACTCGCATATGCGCCGGTGAAGCCGCGACAGTTGGGCGTTACCGTGCTGGCGGACCTGGATCTGGCTGTGCTGGCCGAGTACATCGACTGGGGTCCCTTTTTTCAGACTTGGGATCTGGCCGGCAGCTACCCAAAGATTCTTGATGACGCCGTGGTTGGCGAAGCGGCACGCAACGTTTTCAGCGACGGCAAAGCCATGCTGAAACAATTGATCGCGGAAAAATGGATCCGCGCCAATGCAGTGTTCGGCCTGTTCCCGGCCAATGCGGTGGGCGACGACATCGTGTTCTACAGCGATGAGAAACGCGATACGCCATTAGCGAGCTGGCACGGACTGCGCCAACAGCAGGAACGTCCGGCGGGCAAGCCGCATCAATGCTTGTCGGATTTCGTCGCGCCGAAAGTCGGCGCTGGTGGTACGGCGGCCAAATCGGTGGCGGATTACGCCGGCGCCTTCGCCGTCACCGCCGGCATCGGTATCGAGGCCAAGCTCGCCGAGTTCGAAGCGCAGCACGACGACTATCGTGCGATCATGTTGAAATCCATCGCCGACCGGCTGGCCGAGGCTGCCGCCGAATGGCTTCATCACGAAGTACGCACTCACTACTGGGACTATGCGGCGAGCGAAGATCTCGACACGACGGCGCTGATCGACGAGAAGTATCAGGGCATCCGCCCGGCGCCGGGCTACCCGGCCTGCCCCGATCACACCTCGAAGGCCGCGCTGTTTGAACTGCTCGAAGCGCCGAAGAATGCCGCCATGGAACTCACCGAAAGCTATGCCATGACACCCGCTGCTTCGGTTGCCGGGTTTTATCTGGCGCATCCCGAGGCGCGTTATTTCGCCATCACAAAAATCGATCGTGATCAGTTGCAGGATTGGGCCGAACGGTGTGGAATGACCGTACGAGAAGCCGAAAAATGGCTCGCCCCACTTTTGTGATCCCCAGGAGATTCAGATGTCAGAACCCACCGATAGCCGGCTGAGCTTTAACGACGCTGTGGTTTACGTGAAACGCAGCGGCAACGCGGCGTTTTCCGCCATGCCGGTATTTGGCGACGACGAGAACGCGGAAACCGCCGAGGGCGCGCGCATTTTCATCATATTGCCCGACGAAGATGAAGGCTGGACGCTACGCTTCATCGCCGGCCCGTTTTTCTCGGCGGCCTACGCGGCCAACGACACCATGCCTGCTGACGAGATTCCTGATCGTGTGCGCGAACTGCTGTTCGTGCCGACACGCTGCGAGGAAGACTGGCTGACTGACCAGCTACAGGTCTTGCTCGGCAAACTGACCGAGGCCGCCGGTATTGGCGAACAGATGCCGGATTACAAAGCACAGCCGGAAAAGGCTGCAGCGGCCGATGTGGTGTTTCCCGTGTCGTTTATCGGCCACGACAAGCCGCACTAATACTGGACCGCGTCCCTCCAAAGGGGCGCCCAATGTATTGGCCTCGCTGTCAGACGCCCCAGACCACCGGCTTCTGTTTTTTCAGCGACCACTCCAGTAATTCAAGCAGCGGCACGGCGCGTTGCGTCAGGGTGACAAAGGGCCGCGAAGCTTTAGCCCGACCGCTTGCAGCATCAGGCTCGGTTCGCGGCAGATCTTCTTCCTGCACGCCGGCGCGTTGCTGTTTGTCTTCCTCGATCGCGGCCTTGATCCGGGCAATCGCATCGGGCAATTGCTCGACAGTGACGATGCCTTTGTCGGTCACGTCCTTGCCCATCAGCTTCATCATGCGCTGCGCAACGTCGCCGAACATGATGACATCACCCGATGCGGGTGACTGAAAAGTAACAATCATGGTGCCAACTCCTTGAGCCAGTCGAGAATTTGCTGCGCCGGTTTTTTCCAGTCGCGCTCTAACATCAGGCCGTGGCCCATGCCGGGAAAAATGTGCGCTTCAACGTCGTAGGTGCGCGCGGTCATTTCCGCCAGCGACGCAGGAATCAAGTGATCGAATTCCGCACCCTGTACCAGCAAAGGCGTGCGCTTGACGCGTGAGGCGCGTGGCATACCGAACAGCGACATGTCCCAGAGGGCGCGATGTGATTCCGATTGCGATCCCTTGTAGTAGCGCTTCAGATCATCAAGCGAAACCGGTTGCGCGAACAAGGCCTCACGCAGGGTTTCCAGCGAGGCCTTGCCACCGCTCATCAGGCTGTTTAGATCCGACATCATGCCCGGCTTGGAAAACATCATGCCCATGGCGGCCGACAACAGGCCCTGCGGCGGCACCGAACACATCAGCACCGCACCGGGTGCCTGATGATCTTCCAGATATTTCTGCACCACAAACCCGCCCATGGAATGCCCGATCAGGATGGGAGGCGCCGGCAGTGTATCAACAACGGTCGCCACATCACGCACATAGTCGTTGATCGAAAAGCTGTCCAAGTGCTTGCGGCCGGGCGATGCACCGTGTCCGGAAAGGCTCACTGCATAAGCCGTGTAACCAGCTTCGGCAAAGAAAGGCAGAAAATGCTCGTCCCAGCACCAGGCAGCGGTGTAGGCGCCATGAACAAACAACAGCGGTGTTGGCTGCGTTTTTCCTGACGGGGTGCGCACCAGAACTTCGTGGTTTTCGAATTGGGTTTGGGTCATTGCCACAGATTGCGTAGGCTGCGGGGGCTGCGGGGGATCAGCCGGGGAGAAAACTTCATTGTGTGTGGCTCCGATACGTCTGCAGCCCTCAGGCTGCCGGGCGGTATCCTCGGGTGGGATAAGATCTTCTTTTGTCAATTTTACCGCGAGCCGTCGATGCTGAAATGGCTGATTGTGATGCTGGTCGCTGTTTTCGTAATCGGCCTGCTACAGCCGCGCCTTGCGCGCCTTCTACGAATTGGCCGACTACCCGGCGATCTGAACCTGCGCCTGCGGGGCAAGACCTATGTTTTTCCCTTCGCCTCGGCGCTGCTCGTGTCGCTGGTCGCCAGCCTTATCGCACGGCTGCTTTGAGCGTACGCAAGGCTTCGACGCGTGCCGCGGCGATAGCGCGTGCGATACGCTGTGGATCGGACGAAGATTCAGCAGTGGCGGATACGGACGCGGCGATCGCGCCAGCGTCGACGCTGCGCACCGCGATCAACGCCGCACGCCACGCCCCGGCCTGCACATAATCCCTCTCGCCCCAGCCGAGTCGGCCGCGATAGTCGGCCTCACAGGCAAGCAGAATCAATTCGAAGCGTTCCGGCCGACGCAGGGCATCGCATCGCTCGAGCACGGTCAGCGTGGTTTCCGCGCGCAGATCCGCTACACGATGCATGTCGCCGTGATAGCGCGCAACCAGACGCCCGACATCGCGACAATCGGTCGGCACGCGATAGCGCTCGCATACCGCTTCGACCATGCTCAGGCTTTTGGCTTCATGCCCGTGATGGCGCGGCAAAATGTCGGCCGGCGTACGCCCCTTGCCCAGATCGTGGGTCAGCGCAGCAAAGCGCGCCGGCAAGACCGCATCAAGGCGTGCCGCCATGTCGATCACCATCATCACGTGCACGCCGGTGTCGACTTCCGGATGGTAGTCCGCACGTTGCGGCACACCCCACAGGGCATCGAGTTCAGGCAGCAAACGTGCCAAGGCACCGCATTCACGCAACGCTTCGAACATGCGCGAAGGCTTTGCTTCCATCAGGCCGCGCGCCAGTTCCTGCCAAACGCGCTCGGGCACCAGCGCATCGACTTCACCGGCGGCGACCATGCTGCGCATCAGTTCCAGTGTCTCCGGGGCAATCGAAAACTCGGTGAAGCGCGCCGCAAAGCGGGCCACGCGTAGTATGCGTACGGGATCTTCGGCAAAAGCCGGTGAAACATGGCGCAGTACTTGCGCCGCGAGATCAGCACGTCCGCCGTGCGGGTCTATGATCGCGCCGGCCTCGTCCCTGGCCATGGCATTGATGGTCAGGTCGCGGCGCATCAAGTCCTGCTCCAGCGTCACACCAGGCGCGGCATGAAAAGCAAAGCCGGTATAGCCCGGCGCGGTCTTGCGCTCGGTACGCGCCAGCGCGTATTCCTCATGCGTCTGCGGATGCAGAAACACCGGGAAGTCACTACCGACCGGGGTAAATCCCTGGGCCAGCATCTCCTGTGGCGTTGCGCCGACCACCACCCAGTCGCGGTCCTTGACCGGCAGACCGAGCAGTTCGTCGCGCACCGCGCCACCGACAGCGTAGATTTTCATACCCGCTTTCAACAATGCAAATACGTGGGCGCGACGACTTCGAGCGCCGTGGCCTTGCGTCCGAATGGCAAGGTACACCCGGCATCGCAAACGCTGGCGATGCGCATGGATCGAATGTTGTCGCGCGTCATCGGCCCGTTGGGAATCAGCTCCATGGCCCAGGCCTGCAACCAGGCAACGGCTTCGGGCAAGCCGATCACCCAGCGCGGATGACCTGAAACAGCCGCCGCGTACGCAACCAGTTCGCGTAAAGAATATTGCTTGGGGCCGCACAACTCGTAGGTGTTGCCAATGCTCTCGGCGCGCAACAGACTGTCCACCACAGCGGCGGCTACGTCTTCCACCCACACCGGCTGAAAGCGCGCATCAGCGCCAGCCAGCGGAAAGAAAGGTGCGATCTTCGCCAATCTGGCGAACAGGGTCAGAAAGGAATCGCCGCGCCCGAAAATTACTGAGGGGCGGAATATCGTGAGATCGAGCCCGGCATCGGCCAAGGCGGCCTCACCGGCTGCCTTGGAACGCAGATAACCCGAGGGCGCATCATTGGCTGCTTTCAACGCGGAAACATGCAGCACCCGTCGCACGCCGGCAGCCTTCGCTGCAGCGGCAATCTTTTGCGGCAATTCAACGTGAGCACGGGCAAAGCCTTTGCCGTAGGGTTGGCCTTCGCCACCTTTCAGGATGCCGACCAGGCTGATGACGGCGTCCTGAGCAGTCATCAAACGCGCCAGCGTTGCCGGATCGTGTACATCGGCGTCGACCACATTCGCGGTCGGCAACACCAGCAGATGTTTGGCGCGTTCGCGGCGACGGGTTGGCAGGGTTACGTCAAACTCGGCGCTGGCAGGGCGGCGAGCCAGCTCACGAACGATGGCGCTGCCCAGGAAACCTGTGCCACCGATCACCAGAGTATTCTTCACGAACCTGTCCCCCAAATCCCACCCCGAGTGCGAGGGCGACAATGGTTCGCGGCTGCGCCGCTTCGTGTTGTTGACTGCGCCACCCTTGGGACGGCCCTGCGGGCGACGCTCACGGCAGTTTTTCCACTCCGTTTTCGCCCTGGCCGCGGGCGCGCACCACGCCCAGCGTCTGTTTCAGCGACTGCGGGCGGCCTTCGAACAAGGTGTTGTAGTACACCGCGTTGCTCATGACCTTTTTGACGTAGTCGCGGGTTTCCGAAAACGGAATCGTCTCGGCGTAGATCGCGCCCTCCAGCTCGTGATCGGCGCGCCACTTGCGCGCACGACTGGGGCCGGCATTGTAAGCAGCCGAAGCCAGCACCGGATGGTTGTCAAGCGAGTCGAGCACCATCTTCATATAGTTGGTGCCAAGCGTGACATTGATGTCCATATCGGTCACTTTTGATGCCCGAAAATTTTTCATGTTGATTTTCTTCGCCACCCATCGCGCCGTTCTCGGCATCAGTTGCATGAGCCCCTTGGCACCCGCCGACGAATTGGCCTTCATGACAAAGCGTGACTCCTGCCGCATCAAGCCATATACCCAACCATTGTCGAGCTCCAGCTCATCGGCCTTGGGCAGTACTTGATCGCTGAAAGGCGCGATAAAGCGCAGGCTGTAGTTATGTTGTGTCTGTGTACGATCGGCGGTGTTGATGGCACGATCCCAGACCTCGTTGCCCCGCGCGAATTCTGCGGCTGCGAGCAGGGCGCGATCATTCATGCCGCGTAAGGACCATACCCACTCGCGCACACCTTCAATGCGCAAATCCAGTCGAAACAAGGCCAGCGCACGCGTGAAAGCCGGATTTGCCGAGGCCGCCGCCAGTTCCTCCGGGCTGGGCGCAACAGCCCGGACGGGAACTTCGACCGCACGCCCGAGCTCTTCAATCGCGAGGTTTCCATAAAAATGTGGCTGGCCGGCAATCTTCAAATAGTACGCGCGTGCCACCTCGGCATGGCCGCTGGCGGCCAGGGCACGACCCATCCAGTAAACCCAGTCTGGCTGCGCAGCCAGCTCCGGCGGCATTGCCGCAATGGCACGCTGCACGACTGTCCAGTTTCCGTCACGCAAGGCGGCGCGAACCCGCCAGGTCATTTGATCCTCGGAGAGCGTCGTGCCGGCGGCTTTTTCAAACCACGCCGACGCCTCCGGCTGGTGATTCAATGCTGCATGCAGGGCGATGTGGGCCCAAGCGTAGGCCTGCTCTTCTGCCGTGAAACGCGACTCGATCCGGGCAAAACGCTTCGCTGCATCTTGCGGGTCGCTTCGAGCATGGCGTTGCACTGCAAACAACAACACCTCACGGCCGCCGCGTTTGGTGGCAAAACCGCTTGGCAGCTTGCTCAGATAGCGCGAGGGTTTTTGCGCGATCGACTCCAGTCCGCGACTATCGAATCCTTCACTGGCAGGCAAGTAAGCTGCCGCAACACGCGCCGCACCAACGCGCTTGTTCTCCAGCAGCCGCCGCACGCGCTGCCAGACTTCATCCACTGTCAAACTACCCGCAGCCACAAGTTGATCGACCAGGGTCTCACAGGCTTGGGGCAGATCCTCGCCGCTGTTCCACACCGGGCGCACGCTGTCGGCCGTACCCGCTGCCTGTGCCGCGAAACACTTTACTTCGGTGTCGGGCAAGCGCAGCGCCGGCAACTCGCGCCGGAAACTTTCCCAATCGCCCTTCTTGCCCAGAACGCGCAACCACTCGCCACGCAGCTTCTCGGCCAGATAAGTCCCTGAGTTGCTATTCAGGTACTCGACCACGCCACGGGTATCGTCATCACTGAGGCGCAGGCGTAGAGCCCAGTATTCGGCCCAGGTCTGCAATGGATGCCCTTGCAGCGCCGCAATCTGACGCTCGAGAAGAGCCGGCTCGCCCCTGGCATAGGCCTTCTGCGCCAAGAGCAGCGCCGCATCGCCGCGATCGGCAAAACTCGGCGCTGGCAACACGGCAAAAAGCAGGGTGCTGGCAGCTAGCAGGGCAATTCGGGATCGAGACATGGTGACCTTGGGGTTATAGTTCATCCAGCAGTTTGCAGTAATTGCTCTGACAACATTAGCACATGGACACACCCATCCCGTCTACCGAACACATCGCTGAAACCGGAGTTTCTCGCGCTGCCTTGCGCAGGGACAAGCTCGCTGCGCGCATGGCGCTGGATAAAGATGCCCATGCTGCGCTGTCAAATCAAATCGAGGCCCATCTTGCCGCGCTACTGGCTCCGCTGGCAGCTCAAACAATCGCCTTCTGCGCCCCGTTTCGTGGTGAATTTGACATGCGGCCATTGGCGACGCTCCTCATTGAACACGGCTGGTGCTGCGCGATGCCGGTTGTCGAAACCGCCGACGGGCCAATGCACTTTCGCGGCTGGACACCCGCCTGCGCAATGGATGTCGACCAGTTCGGCATCCCTGTTCCGGCAAACGGCGACATCCTTGTCCCCAGCATCGTACTGCTGCCGCTGGTGGCTTTCGACCCCCAGGGCTATCGCCTGGGGTACGGTGGTGGCTATTTTGACCGCACGCTGGCGGCAATGGTTCCGCGTCCACTGGCTATCGGAGTTGGCTTCGAATTCGCACGCGTGGACGATATCGGGCCGCAATCGCACGACATCCGGCTGGATGCCGTGGTCACCGAGGCCGGCGTGGAGCATCACGCGAGGTAGGCTTTGATGGGGGGGGCCCCAAGGATCACCACGGCGACACGGCGAGGGCCACTTTTCTTTCGATTTCGCCGTGCCGCCGTGTTCGCCGTGGTTGATTCTTTCGAACGCTTACTTGCTGCGCACGGCCTGCTGCAGCCTAACTAGCGCCTCATCGAGCAAGGCGCGTCGAGTACCAAAATTGAGCCGTAGGAACCCCGGTGCGCCGAATGGCGCGCCATCGGATAAGCCCAGGCCGTGTTGCTCGAAGTACTGCGTCGGATTCTCGATGCCGTTGCCTGCGGCGAACTCGCGCGCATCGATCCAGGCCAGATAGGTTGCCTCGACCGGCCGCATTTCGAGGCCGGGTGCGTTGCCTACCGCACGCTCAACCGCGCGCAGATTACCGCGCAGGTAATCGAGCAAGGCCACCAACCAGTTATCACACTGCGATAGCGCGGCTTCAGTGGCCACCATGCCCAGCACGTTGGCATGAGGCACGATGCCCTGCATGGCATCATGAAACCGGTGCCGCAAGCCGCCGTCGGAAATGATCGCAAAGGCACAACCCAAACCCGGAATATTGAAGGTTTTGGAGGGCGCCATCAGCGTGATGGTGCGCGCCGCCAGTTCCGGGCTGAGCGAAGCAAAAACTCGGTGCTGGCAGGACGGCGACAGAACCAGGCCGTTGTGAATTTCATCGGAACACACCACCAGGTCGTGCTTTTCGGCCAGCAAGGCGATCTGCCACAGCTCGTCTTCGTTCCATACCCGACCCGTCGGATTGTGCGGATGGCAAAGCTGGAAGAGTTTTGCCCGGCTGGATTTGAGTACCGCATCGACCGTCGGGAAATCCCACAACCAGCCTGCGGAATCTCGCACCAGTGGTGCACTTACCGTACGCCGCCCGGACCAGGTCGGCGACGAAATGAACGGAGGGTAGATCGGCGTCGAGGTAAATACCGCATCGCCCACCTCGCCCACGGCACGGCAGGCAACATTGAGTCCCGACACCAGACCGGGCAGCCAGACGATCCACTCGGGCTCGATGCGCCAGGCGAAACTGCGCTCAAGATAATCAAGCACCGCTGCGATCTGGTTCTGCGTGGGATGGCTGTAGCCGAACACGCCCTGGTCGATTCGATCTCGCAAGGCTTCCAGCACCGGCGGCGGCGCAGTGAAATCCATGTCGGCGACCCATAACGGGATAACCCCGTCCGGGCGACTGCTATTGGCATACTTCGCCCATTTCACCGAATCTGTGCCGGCGAGCTCTGTAATTGCATCGAAGTCAAAACTCATCGCGTATCACCGGCCACCAACGGCATTGAAAGCGTTCAATTCACTTGCTGAAACAGGAAGTCGCCGCCTTCGGCATGGCCGGCGGAAATCACCGCCCCGTACTGGGGTTGCTGCGGGTATTCCTCGGTCACGCCCTTGCGCACGGCACTCCAGATCTTGGCGCCGGACGTCAGGCTGCCGGATGCCTGCAACGTCTTGATCAGATTCCAGGCAAAGATCGAGTGCCCCTCCTTGCCTTCGTCAGAGACCGGCTCATCGTCACCCGAGGAAAGTACCAGTACCGAACGCTGCTTGAGAATGTCCTCGGCCTTCATTTGTGCGCCCTGGACCAGCTTTTGTTCCTTGGTCAAGGTGCCAGAGTAGCAGCTGTCCGAAATCAGTATCAACTGGCGCGCGGGGATGGCAGCAAGCAGCTTCGAAATATCGCTATTGGATATCCAGCCTTTGGCGGTCTTGACCGAGGCATCGACTGGAATCCAGTAGCCCATCTTTACGTCGTCCATCAGATAACCATGGCCGGCATACAGCAGCAGCACGCTGTCGTCGGGCTTCGCGTCTGCTGCGATCTGGTTCAGTGCCTCAATGGTTTTTGCCTTGCCTGCATCCTTGACGATCCGGACTTCATAGCCGAAGCGGGATTGCAGCACCTCGGCGATGCGCTCCACGTCCGCAATCGGCGTTTCCAGCGAAGGAATCGGCACGGCGTAGCGATTGTTGCCGACCAGAACGGCGAAGCGCCGGCGCGGCGGAGTGGCCGGGGTAGCCGCCGATGGCGTATCTGCAGCTTGTGCAGCCTTGACCAGGCACTGCCCGCCGTCAGGGCTCTGCCCCGGCTGGCACTCCGGCACGTCAGCCGCCGCCGGGTTCTTGCGCAACTCTTCCAGCGCTTCGCGATATAACAAGGTGCGCGCCTGATGGCGCTGCATCTGGATCGCCTGAAACTGTGCCCTGCCCGGAATGCCTCCCATGAATGCAGGCGGACGCATCATCTGCGCCTGTGCTGTTGAAGTCAGAATCGCGGACGCCAGGGCCAGCCAGAACAGTCGTCGCATCTTCATTTTTCCTCCTTCAGTTATTTTGCCCGGCGCAGCAGTGTCGCCCAATCCCGCGCCCAACAACACCCATGATCAAAGCCGGGGACGCGCTCGATGCGGCCACCTTTGCGTCGTATGAAACTCTCGACAATTGCCAGCGGAACAATTCTGTCATCCGCGCCGACGAAATGCACACTGCGCGGCAAACGTACATTTTCTCCCAATTCCGCTGGATCGAGAGAAGCGCCAAGCGGCGACACATCATGCCAGGCTGCCCACTTCCCCAGCGCCAACGGCGCAGCGACGGTGACCAGCAATTCGACATCCTCGCGCTGCGCTGCCAGCAGTGTTGCCAGCACGCCCCCGCCGGAATAGCCGAAAAGCCGAAAGCTTTTGGCGCCGGCCCTGCGCTTGAACCGGGTCAGCGCGTCATCATAGGCCGCGACAACTTCCGGTGCAAAACGTCGCTCGATCCAGTAGGCGCTGTCGCAGCTGCGCAAAGCTGCCTTGTCCAGATACTGGCAGGGGCGGCCCAGATAGACAGTCGTCCCCGAATGATCGGCAGCAGCAAGCGCCAGCGCAATGGGTTTCTGCGGGGTCGGGTCGGCCGGCGGCGAGAAAGCGCTGGGCCAGGCGGCCCCATCGCCCTCGATGTAAATCGAAACCTTATCGCTGCGCCCACCGCGAATCAACGCCAGCAGCTGAAACCCGCCTGTCGTGAGCGATACGTCGGCAAAGCCCTGCGGCCGACTCCACTCGATCACCGCGCGTCTCGATCCGCCAAAACTTTCGGACGTGGCGCAAGCAGAAAGTAGCAGCAACAACAACAAAAAAGCCGCACCTAACGGCGCGGCTTTTTTTGAGAACCCGACTCCCGGCATCAGAAGCGGAAATTGATGTTCGCCATCAAAGTCTCGTTCTTCGAATTGGTACGGCCATTTTCCTGCTCATAGGCAATGCCGCCGGTCATTTTGCTGCTCAGAGAAAAGAAGTTAAGCCCCAGCGACCAGACCCAGGCGTTGCGGCCCAAGGGGTCAACCCCAGCGGCCTGGCTGGTCGAACGATCGATGTCCGAGGCATAGACCAAGCCAGCGTAGGGCATGAAACCGTTCATCCAGTAGCCGGCCTGGATACCCAGACGGGCTTGGTCAACCGTGTTCTTCGAGGCGGTCCTGGCCACAGCGACACCGTTGTTTCTGGAGTCGCCGTATTTTTCTTCGCCGCGCATTAAGGACAACTTGCCCGAATACTGCCAGTTGCCCATCCAGCGGTTGTAGGAAAGATTGCCGGCCGCGAACCAACGCTTGGCATCGGCCCTGACCGCGCCCGACGAAAACTCGCCTTCACCCCAGCCGGCGCTGGCGTCGACCGCCCAAACCTGATCGATCTGATAGCTGACGTAGGGCGCGATGGTGTAACCGCTGGTGCCGGTGTTGTTGGGGGCGGCCGCAGCCAATTGACCTGAACCGTTGCCGCGGTCAAATCCAAGGGAAAGGCCCAGTGCCATCTTCGGCGAAAGGGCGTAGTCGCCGCCGATAACCGACGTACCAACGTTGCTATTCGTGCGAGTAGTAGTCGGCACAGCTGCTGTGTTGAGGTAGCTGATCCGCGAGCTATTCTCGCTGCGGCTGGCCCAGATGTTCCAAGCTTGTGCCGCACCACCCGCCGCCAGACCCGACTGGCCTTCGAGGGTGGAGACAGGACCCGGACTGAGCTGGCGCGAGCCCGGCGGACGGGGCGGGCGGGCGCGCGATGAAATTGCCTGGGATATCGTGCGGGCCTGGCCAAATGTCGTCGCATTGATTTGCGTGGTCGAAGTGGTAGAGCCGCCTCCGAAGCATTCTGGATGCTGGCTCGTATACTGGCTTTGGCAACTGGTATCCCCGGGACTGCAGGATGAGTAATTGCTAAGGGCATCAGCACAGGTCGTGGAACTTGCGTTCGCCACACCGCTTACCGCCAAGCCTCCAATGGCGCCAACTGCCCAAAGAATTCGTCCAAATTGCTTGATCATGATCACCTCCCAAATAAAAAGAATTCCCGCTGATGCGAAAGCTCTGCTTTCCCACAGCACGCCGCGCCTCAGTAAGGGAGCGACAGCCTGAAAGCGTCATTCTAAAATAAACAATACTTCCTGTGATGGGAAATGCATGCGATAGCGCCACGGCACTCGGCGAGAACTGGGTCCGCAATTGCATTCGCTCACCTACCGCCAGACATGCCCAAAACATGACGGGTATTTCCGCAAGCACGGAACTCCGCCCAGAAGCTACGTTGAGCACTGACTATTTATTTGCTTCGCGCGCGTTTCGCACGGCCTTTTTGTACAGTGAGATCAACAGCGCCGCCTCAAGATTCTTCGGCCGACCCTGCTTCATTTCTCCCAGCAACACCTCCACTCGATCCAGCTGGCGCATTTCGTAAAGACCCGACAACAGATACATTTCCGGCGCCAGGTCGTCGCCAGCGGCCTTGCTCTTGAGCTCGCGGTAGGTGGTGTCCAGCTTGGCAATGGCATCTTCTGTGGGTATCGAGCGCAAACGTGTGACTCCGCCACGGCCTTGGCTGTCCAGCGCGGGCGTACGCGCAAGCTGCTTGACCATGACCAAAGGCAGCGTCTTGACTTGAGGTGCCGGCAAGCCTTCTGCCTGGCTTTCCTTTGCCGCCATGATGAGATTTCCGGATCCGGACCAGGTTTCCTGGCGCCCAGTCTTGAAATAGACCAGTTGCAGGCGACTGGCATTATCGAGTTGCAGGCGGTCGCCGCTTTTCAGCTTGACGAAGGCCTCGATCGGGACTTGTTTCGCCCCGTCCAGCCGTAAGACAGTGCCCTGCACCGACATAACCAGAGCCACTTCAGCCGCCTGGACTTGACCGAAACCCAGAACCAACAGAGCGATGAAAACGAACCGGTTTGACATGGTGACCTCACTCGACTGTGACGATTTCGAAGGCTTCCACGGGCACTGCGCGACCTTTGACCGTCAGACAATGTAACGAGCCTGTTTGCAACTCGCCCCCGCATTGGGAAACAGTAGCATGGCTCGCCAGAATATGCGCGCCGGTTTCCTTGGTCTGGCCTTCGAGGCGCGAGGCGATATTCACCGTGTCGCCAATCGCGGTGTACTCCATGCGTATCGAGGAGCCAATGTTGCCGATCACCGCCTCGCCGCTATGCACGCCGATACCGATATCAAATTGAGGCAAATCGCGGTCGGGAAACCGCGACTCGACCCAGGTGCGAAAATCCACTGCCACAGCACGTAGCGCGATAGCCGCTCGCAGCGCGCGGCGGGCATGATCCGGCTGCTCCAGCGGCGCGCCAAATTCGGCCATGATGGCATCGCCAATGAACTTGTCGATGGTCGCGCCCTCGGCCAGCAGCACGGCGCAGGCACGCTCGAAATAGGTATTGAGCAACTCCACCACTTCGCGCGCGGCAAGCTTTTCCGAAAACGTGGTGAAGTTGCGGATATCCGAAAACAGCACACTGATCTGTCGCGCCTGGCCACCGAGTTCAGGCAACTCGGACGAGGCCAGCAGCGCCGTCACCACCTGGGGCGAAACATAACGACCAAACATCTGGCCGATGCGCTTGCGTTCGCGCTCTTCGCGCGTCAGACGCAACAGCGAGAGACAGATCAGTACCACCAGCATTCCGGCCTGCAGATGCGCCACTGGAAACAGCAGGTTCTGCTTGAACAGCAGATAGGATGCAAACGCCGCGAATTGCATCGCCAGAATCACCAGTATCACCGAGCGCAAGGCCGACAGACGCAAGCCCAGATAGGCCAGCGCACCAAGTACGGCGGCAAAAACCAGCAATCGGGTCGGTGCCGGAACTTCCTCGATGAAGTTCCCCGCTAGCAAAGTTTCGACTACATTCGCCTGAATCTCCGGGCCCGGCATCAGAATATTGGCTCCACCAATGCTGGTCGAGTAAGGCGTTGGATGCAGGTCGTTCATGCTGGCATAGCCGGCGCCGATCACTACCACCTTGCCGGCCAGTGCACGGACATCCGGATCGTTTGCCGCATTCGGCGCCAGCAGCTTGCGAAACGACAAGGCGCGAAAGCTGCCCGGCGGGCCGGCGAACGAAATCGGGACCGAACTTTTCGAATCAAATTCACGCCCACCGAAACGCCACGCTTGGGCGCGACTGTCCTGCCCTGTCGCCACCGATGCGGCGAGCATACCGAAGGCCAGCTGTGGCAAGCCTTCCTTGCGCGCAAACTCGCCGGGCGCCTCGACCAGCGAAAAACGGCGCACCGCACCGTCGGCGTCCGACGGCAGATTGGCCAGTCCGACATGGCCCGCGAGATCGAGATCGGGTAGCGCCAGCAGATAATCGGGACTGGGCAGAACAAAATCATCCACCGTATCGCCAGCGCCGACTTTGAAGGCGGCCAGCAGAACGCCGCCCTTGTTTATCTGCTCACGGAAAGGTTGGTCGTAGTTGCGCGAAGCCTCGCGCCCGAGCAGGCCCATCTTCTCAATCCAGCGCTCGGGGCTGCCGCTGAAAATGAAATCGATGGCGATCACCTTGACGCCGACCTCACGCAGTGTCGCCACCGCCTTGGCGAAATGCGGCGTCCAGAAGGCCAACGGCTCGTCCGGGCGCTCGTTGAGTGTCGGATCATCAAGCATCACCAGCGCTGTATGGCGCGGCACGGTACGCGGGCCAGCCAAGCGATGCCACAAGTCCGTGTAGAGATACTCGATGCGTGTCGCGGCACCGCTGCGATACATCACCTCCGCCACGGCGGTTGCCAGCAGGGCTGCCGCCAGCGCGATGATCCCCAAATTGAGTCCGAGGCGTCGCGTTACACCCATACCTACCCCAGGAACAAACGGTAGGCCGGGTTCTTCGATTCATCCCAATAGCGGTAACCCAGACTTTTGAGAAAAATTCGGAAATCTTTCATCTCCCCCGGCGGCACTTCCATGCCTACCAGAACGCGGCCGGTATCGGCACCGTGATTGCGGTAATGGAACAGGCTGATGTTCCAGCCGGCGCTCATCTTGTTGAGAAAGTTCATCAAGGCGCCCGGCCGCTCGGGAAACTCAAACCGGTAGACCAGCTCATTCTTCACCTGCACTGCGTGCCCGCCGACCAGGTGCCTAATGTGCAGCTTGGCCATTTCGTCGTCGGTCAGATCCAGCGTCGGGTAGCCGTGTTTCGCCAGCTGCTTCACCAATTTGTTGGCTTCATCGCGATTGGCAACTTGCATGCCGACAAATACATGCGCCTCGCCGGCGTCGTGATATCGGTAGTTGAACTCGGTGATATTGTGCGAACCGATCAGCGCCATGAATCGCTTGTAGCTGCCGGGTTTTTCCGGCAACGTCACCGCCAGCACGGCCTCGCGCTGCTCGCCGACTTCGGCACGCTCGGCGACAAATCGCAGACGATCGAAATTCATGTTGGCGCCGGAGGCCACGGCCACCAGCGTCTTGCCATGCACATGATTGGCGGCCGCCCAGGCCTTGGCGCCGGCTACCGCCAGCGCGCCCGCTGGTTCGAGAATCGAGCGGGTGTCCTCGAACACATCCTTGATCGCCGCGCAAATCGCATCGGTATCGACCAGTACCATTTCATCGACATACTCGCGACACAAACGAAAAGTTTCGGCGCCGACATACTTGACCGCAGCGCCGTCGGCGAACAGGCCGACCTTGTCCAGTCGCACCCGTCGCCCGGCCGCCAACGACCGAGTCATGGCGTCAGCATCGGCTGCCTCCACGCCAATGATCTTTATCTGTGGCCGCAGGCGCTTGATATAGGCCGCCACACCGGAAATCAACCCGCCGCCACCGACGCAGCAGAACACCGCCTCAATCGGCTCGGGATGCTGGCGCAGAATCTCCATGCCGATGGTGCCCTGTCCGGCGATGACTTCCGGGTCGTCGAAAGGATGGACAAAGTTCAGCTTCTGCTTCTTCTCCAGTTCCAAGGCATGGCTGTAGGCTGCGTCGTAGCCGTCACCGGCCAGAACCACTTCGCCGCCGAGCTTTTGCACCGCATCGATCTTGATCTGTGGCGTCGTCGTCGGCATCACGATCACGGCGCGGATACCCAGCTTGTGCGCCGCCAACGCCACGCCCTGAGCATGGTTGCCGGCCGAGGCGCAGATCACGCCGTGCTTCTGCTGCGCTGGCGTCAGGTGCGCGATCTTGTTGTAGGCGCCGCGCAGCTTGAAGCTGAACACTTCCTGCATGTCCTCGCGTTTGAGCAGCACCCGGTTGCCGATACGTGCCGAAATAATCGGCGCCAGCTCCAGCGGCGTTTCGATCGCCACGTCATAGACGCGGGCGTTGAGGATTCTTTCGAGATAGTCCATGAGCGGATACGCAAAAATTGCTAGTCGCCAAGGTTAACATGCGGCGTGGACTTCCTTCTTACCCCTGAAGCAGGACTTTGGGGCTTATTTCTCTCCAGCTTTCTTGCCGCCACGCTGCTGCCGGGTGGCTCCGAAGCCGTATTGCTGCTGGTGGTCAGCGCTCATCCCGAGCAGGCACTGCCGGCGCTGCTGCTGGCCACGGCCGGCAACACCCTGGGCGGCATGAGCACCTACGCGCTCGGCCGCCTGCTGCCGCAAAAACTCGGCGCTGGTGATACGGCGCGCTGGCAGGCAACGCACATCTACAGACTGCAACGCCATGGCCCCGCGCTGCTGCTGCTGGCCTGGATGCCGATTGTCGGCGATGCGCTATGCGCCGCTGCGGGCTGGCTGCGGCTGAACTGGCCGCTATGCGCGTTGTGGATGCTGCTGGGGAAACTTGCGCGTTACACCGTGCTGGTCTGGCTAATCTGATCCGGCTGCGGTGCGAGCAGCGCATCGAGCTGGGCTCGCAGGCGGAAACCCTGGATCGGCTTGCGGGTCTTGCGCGACGTCGTCGCCCAAGACGTCAGCATTGGCCTGAACGGCACCATCATCATCGCTGCGGCCGACGAAGTGCTGTACCGCTTCAACCTCTCCTCTTCCCGCTTCGAACATTTGCTGGCCAAGCAGGAAGGCGATCCGGCGCCCAGCGGTCGACCCCAAGGGCAAGCTGAAGCGCAATCCCAACCCCGTCTACACAAATACGGACACCTCTCATCTCGGCAAAACCCGCTTCTCGATCTTCAGCGGGGTGCTCACCGGAATGTCAATGTTCCCCGTACTGGGTTCGTAGCACGGTAGCTTTGGTCCCCCTACGATGGCATAGTAGCCTTGCTCGCGCATCGTCTTTTCGAAGGGCCAAGGCGGACCTGCGTACTCTCCCTTGTCACTCGTGCTCATGTTGGCGGGTTTGAACCTATCCTTGAGAATGGCATTGATGCCAGCGCCGGCAACACTCTTAGTAAACTTAGCTAGAAATTTCAGTTGGTCAGCGTTGCTGAGGCTGGCCAAACCTTGAAGTTTCCCTCCCGTACCCGCTAAGACAAGCACCGGATTCGGAGGCGCTATCGGTCCGACGACCTGCACGTAGGCCTGCTGTGCGGCGATCTTTGCGGCTTCATAAGTGACGGCCTTGCCTATTGTCCTCACGGCGGCACTCCCGCCGGCCCTGGCCGCCGCCCTCAAGGCCCCTAAGCCGGGGTTGTAGGCTGACCCTCCCGATGCGACCCCGATCAGCGATTCTGCCACCATCATCATGATTGGGCTGGCAACGTCGAAGTCGTTGTAGGTGTTTTCGCCGGTAAGGTTCACGCCCGCGTTCAGCGTAAACCAGACCGCGCCCGAATCCATCATTCGGATGCCCCACGGCTCGACATTGTTCCGGTAGTGCAGCGGACCAATCTGTGACAGGGCCAGGTCAATGGGATATTCCGTCTCGTTGCGGATCAGGAAGCCAGGGCCTTTGGTGGCAGCATATCCAGCCAGTTGGGCATCCGCTTCTTTGGTGTCAAACCGCTCGCCGCAGATGAAGCTCTTTTTCGCGGCCCAATTCTCGAATTGATCGGGGGTGAAGCGGTTGAACGACATGGCCGCGTGCACTTCGCCACGACCGGGAAAAGTAAACTTTCCGGACCGGGTCACGCCCTTGTCTGATCCCAATGGGATGTCACTGGCTGAGAGGCGCCCCGTGACCTCTGCAGTCAGCGTTGTTTTCTCAATGATACCGATTTTCTCCGGCTCGTCGGGTTTGGCACAGGTCTCCACAGACTTATTGGTCTCGCGGATGAGTCCCTTGTAGTCCAACTGCTCATTAGCCTTGGCCCGGAAGATCCGGAAGGGCATGGACCCGAGCTGTGGTCTAAAGGTGGAACCGGCCGTCTTCTCCAACGTGGTATTGCTGCTGTAGAGGTTCTGTGTTTCGCCTCGGGTACGATTGCGCGCCTCGAAATTAAAGCAGGTCAGGTCGAGCTTAGACTCGCTGCTCTGTGCCACCGCAAATGCGTCCACGCTGGCGACGACGGTGTATTCGTAGTTGTCGTACATCTGCTTCGCCACGTAGCCGGGACTGCTTCTGGGCCTTGAGAACACCTCGTCGACCAGGCGACCGAATTTCGTTCGGTATTCCTGCTCTTTTGAGTAGACAGCCAGATAGTCCGCCGGTTCATTCGTCTGCCAGGCATATCCGATAAGTCGCACGAGGCTGGCCGAGAGGGCCCCTCGCCGCAGTTCATTGTCGTCGTTCGGGTAAGTGGTCAGGTAGTGTTCGATCGCCTTCGCCCCCCCTTTTGCCTCCGCCTCCGCTTCCGCCAGCGCGAGCGCTTGTCGGGCCCGTTGCACGTACTCCGAGTTCCCCTTCTTCTCGAACACGGTCAGGAAGCTCTGATACGCAATAGCGGTACCCGCCAGTTGGGCCAGTCGAAACGATGCGGCTTCTTTGCGGAACGCCGGTTCCGGCTGGCTGGCGTAGGTGGACTGGTACCTCGTGTAAGCCGCAATTGCCGGATGGGGTTTGGTGGGCGCAGCCACGGCGCGCTGAGTCAGCAGTTCGGCGATCTCCCAGTCTGCCTCCATCTTCCACCGCGGATCCTGGGTGCTATTCCGGTATGTGGTCATCGCCTGGATCGAGTTTTTGCCCTTTGCCTGCAGGAACGCGAGCGGTATATCAGCTTCCTTTGGCTTGTTGTCATCCGCCGTCAGGATCCAGCCGAACTTCGACGTTAGAGTCTTTGGGTCCCCCAACGGTTTAATAACTTGATCACGCAAATTCACGAGAAAGCCCTTTTGCCCCTTCCATCCGAGTTCAAGTATCCCTTGTTCAATAAAACGTGGGCTAGATACCACATCGAAGAGGTACTCGGCGCGCATGCCGCCTCGCTCATCGAGCAGCGCCCAGCCACCATTACTGCGTTTCGTCAGCACCATCTTGAGGTAGCGCCGGCGCTCCCGGATCAAACCCTTCGACTCGTCATAGGCAATGTTCGAGAGCCCGGGCTGCACCGTTAAATTGCCGCTACCGGTAATTAGCGCGTTGACCCTTGTTGCGAGGGCCTTCAGCTGATTGGGATTGTCGGCATCGTATATCTCGAGCGACGAGGTCGGTGCCGGGATGTCTTTGGAGTACTGTTCGACCACGTACCAGCCCCCAAACTCGATTCGCTGCATCCAGTTGTAAGCCGTCGTGGAGTAATTGGCTGAATGGGGCCGCAGTGGCGCGGCAAGCTGGACGAACGGTGGCAATGGCATCGTTGGTCCACTTTCTTTCAGGTTAGGCAAGATCAGGCCGTTACCTCGGTCATCCCAGACATCCACCGGCCACGCGCCGCCCTGAATATCCGACGCCGTGGCCCACGCATTTCCATTCAGCTTCACCTCTTTGGATTTCAGGTTGACCACATACTTGTAGTTGTTTGACTTTGAATTGAGGGTGATACCGTTATCGTCGGCTGCTACCGCGAACAACCTGTATTGCTCCAGGTCCTGCGACGCCGGGATTCCATTGGCGTTGAGCACCACCCAATCCTTGAGTCCTTTGCGGGCGAAAATTCGGGTAACGCCAGCGGAGTTAGTGGCGTTGAAACGGCTCACGTTGGAGCCTTTTGCTGTCCATCCCGGGGGAGACTGCCACGTCCCATCCCCGAGCCATCGCGACCTGAGGGCTCTAAGGTCCCTGTCTCGTGCCAGCATTGCTGCCTGTTCTACCGCTCGCGTCGCCCGATCCTGGGCTTGTGCCTGCGCTGCAGCTTGGGCCTCAGCTCTGGCTGCTGCCTGAGCTTGGGCTGCCGCCTGTGCCTGGACTTGCATATCTGCCGCTCTGCGTTCCGCTTCACGAGCCATCGCTCCCCCACGAGCACTCGCGGCCCTTTGTTGCGCCACCATTTCTGCCTGAGCTCTATCTTCCGCTGCCTGATCCTGTGATTGGGTTGCTGGCACATTTCCCAGTTTTGTTTGCGAGGCAGTTTGTGTAGCGGGCGGCTGAACAGGTGATGGCGCTATGGCAAGTGCGGGTGCCGACCGTGTGTAGGGTTCGTTGCCGGGGCCAGTGATAGAAACCACTTGCCCTGCCGCATTCCACTGCACCTTTGCAGCGACGTATCCTTGCTTGGCATAGGGCGAGTCGCTGCCGACGGTGAGCTTGTTTCTGTCCGCTGTCAGCGTCAGAGTCCAACTCGCCTTGGCACGGTTCGTCCATTTGAAATGTTGGGCGTCGATCTGGGTGATCGTGACGTAATGCCCGTTGTTCTTGGGCGGCTGCTTTTCGTATTCGCCAACCAGTGGATGTGCCGCCTGACTCCAGGCACTGGAAACGCCCAGAAGCAAACCGATGGACAGGAGGAGGAAATGGGTTACGCGCTGGAACATTCATGACTCCTGAAAAATCGGGATCCTCGTCTTGCAGCGGACGATGCGGATGAAGCGGAGGGTGTTTTGCAGGATATTGAAATATCCTTTAGGTAAATAGTACTTGCTTTCCCAAAGCCACGCCAATCGCTGACGCCAGCGTCGCAAAGTTTGACGACGCTTGCATCAAATTGTCGAAGAATGCCGGTCCTATACAGCCAGGGAATAGAACTGTTCCGCGAGGAGTGATTTCACTCCCGCTTGCAATCAAGCGACCCGCAGGGACGGCACTGGCGCCGTATCGCCATCGCCGACTTCTTTGGCCGCTCAGCGAATCGTGACTTTTTCCGCACGCTGCCCGTAAAAATCGGTGCGCTTGTCAAGCAGCGGAATCGTGGTTCCCTTGAGACGGTTCTCGTCGAGCAGGGCCAGATCAACGTCGGCGACGACGATCTGCTCTTCGTTGATGCGGCCTTCGGCGGCGATGCCATCGCGTGCGAAGGGAAAGTCAGACGGAGTGATGATCGAAGCCTGGCCGTAGTGCAGTCGCAGTCCTGCCACCGGCAGGTTGCCGACGGTGCTGGTCATGGCGACATAGATCTGGTTTTCGATGGCGCGCGCATGGCAACAGTAGCGCACCCGCAGGAAGCCCTGGCGGTCGTCGGTGCAGGAGGGCACGAAGACGATCTCGGCACCTTCTTCGGCGACCCGGCGCGCCAGCTCGGGAAACTCGATGTCATAACAGATCAGGATCGCAATCTTGCCGAAGGGTGTTTCGAACACCCTAAGCGCGTCGCCGTTATCGGTATTCCATTTTTCCTTTTCCCAGCGCGTGCGGTGAATCTTGTCCTGGGTGTGGATCTCGCCCTCAGGCGTGAACAGGAAAGCGGTGTTGTAGAGCTTGCCGTCTCGAGTATTCGGGTGACTGCCGCCAATCAGAAAGTAGCCGTGCTTCATGGCGTGCTTGCGCAGCAACTCGGTGTAGCGCTCGGTATAGCCGCTGAGTTCACGCACGGCACTGGCGATCTGGTCGTTGTCCATGAAGGACAGGATCTGGGTGGTGAAGATTTCCGGCAGCAGCACGAAATGCGGCTGGTAATCGGCGGCGGCGTTGAGGACAAAGTTCACCTGCGCTTCGAAGCCGTCCCAGTCGTTGATGTGGCGCAGCTTGTACTGCACCGCGGCGATGCGAGATTTCATGGATAGATTACCGGGTATAAATTGGCGGGAGCTTGCTTTGTCGGCTGATCTGCGTTGTAGCCAGGATTGAGCCAGACGATGAGACTGGCATTGCCGATCGATTCTTCATCAGTCGGCAAATATCCATGGAGGATGCCGCAGAAGTCAAAGCCTTCTTCGAGCTGAAAGCGCAGCACCGGGTCGTAAAAATCGCCCCAGATCACGCGCTTGGCGTATTCCTCGGGCGACATGTGTGCAGCATGGTCGATATAGCCGGGCAGACGGCCACCGGCGATTACTCGCTTGAGGTTCATCGCCCGGCACAGCGACCGCCTGGCTTCGTAAAGGGCGTGGCCGACGCCCTGGCCACGCGTATCGGCATCGACACAAACTTCAATGCCGTAAAGGGTTCGCCCGCTCATGTCGTGCGTATCGAACTCACCGTCGTTGGTCACACTGCCCCAGGTGTGATGCAAGCTGTAGTCGTCCCAAAGGACAACCAAAGAAAGCGCCAGACCAACGAGCTTGCCATCGATCTCGGCGACCACCTGCCCGTCCGGAAAGCGGTCCAGCAGGCCGCCGAACTGCTCGCGGCCGAAAGGTGGAATCGCCAGATACACACGCCCTTGCAGCTCGTTCGCGGCGTCGATATCGTCGTGGTTCATTCTGCGAATGGTTAACATGCTTGCCTCTGAATCGGAAACTATCAGCAATGAAAGAATGGTCTTGCGTGCGCATTCTCAGCTCGCACCCACTCCAGCGAGTTTAAAGTACCAGCGGCTTGTCCGGAAGCTCGTTGGGATTGCGCTCGCCTGCGGGGAAATGCGCTGCCAGTAACCCGCCGGCACGTGCCACCGCCCGCAGCGCTCCTTGCCGCCATGCGCCGGCGCGAAAATCGGCCTCCATCGCGCGGCAGATCGCATCCCATTCCGCCTGCGGCACACGCACGGCGATACCGCGGTCGGCAAGGATTTCGACACGACGGTCGATCAGTTGCACGTAGATCAAGATGCCGCTGTTTTCTTCGGTATCCCAGACGCCGAGCTGGGCGAATAGCTCCACTGCACGCGCACGCGGCGCGCTGTCGCGCCAAAGCTGCGCCACAGACAAAGGCCCTTCAACGACAAAGCGCAGCTCGCCACGATGGGCTTTCTCGCTAGCTGCGATGGCTGCTGTGATTGCCACTAGATCGTCTCAAAAAAAGATTTGTCCTGTCGTCATCGACCAACCACCAGGGGCAGGCGCCAATGAAAATTCCAGAAATCCCGGAGAACGAAGTTCAGCGCCTGGCTGCGCTGGATGAGATGGATGTCCTGTTTACCCCGGGGGAAGAGCGCTTCGATCGCATTACCCGGCTCGCCGTGAAGTTGTTCGGCACGCCCATCGCCCTCGTCAGCCTGGTTTCCATGAAGAGCCAGTGGTTCAAATCCGCTCAGGGACTCGCTGCCACCGAAACGCCGCGCGAAATCTCCTTCTGCGGTCACGCGATCCTCAACGAGGAAACATTCGTCGTTGAAAACGCGATGGAGGACCCAAGGTTTTTAGACAATCCGCTGGTCACCGGCGACCCGAACATTCGTTCCTATGCCGGCCATCCGCTGCGCAGCATTGATGGCGACCGAGTTGGCACGCTCTGCATCATCGACCGCAGCCCGAGAACCTTCACCCCGGATCAATTGCAGACCTTGCAGGATCTTGCGGCAATTGCCGAATCCGAATTGCAGCGCGGACAGTTGAGCGACGCTCGGCGCGATCTGATCCGGAACATGGATGAGCTCAAGCGAAAATCCTCGATCGACGACCTCACCCGGCTGTGGAATCGTTCCGCTTTCATGGATCTGATGCGCGCCGAACTGAAGCGCGCCAAACGCGGCATGCCGATGTGCGTGGCGCTGATCGACATCGATCAATTGAAAAGGCTGAACGACAGCCACGGGCGCGAAGCGGGAGATGCCGTACTGGCCGAGGTAGCGTCGCGTATCCGACGCGCACTTCGCGAGTACGATTCTGTAGGCCGCTACGGTGATGATGAGTTCATCGCCGTACTCAGCAACTCTGCCCTGATCACCTCCATGAAACTATGCCAGCGGATTCGGGTCGCCGTCGAGAAGGAGGCGATTGCAACACCTGCAGGCCCGGTACAGGTCACCGTCAGTATCGGGCTGGTGCAAAGCCTCGCCAAGAAAACCGACGCAGAACGTCTCATTGAAGTGGCAAGTGCCGCCGCATCACGCGCCAAAGAGAAAGGCCGCAATCGCGTTGAATCCGGCAACCTGGATGGTGCAGCGTAAAAAGCCCAGAGTCATATTGATGTCGTACCGGGTTGACCCAGCGGCAGCGAACAGGGTGCTCGCCTGATCGCCGGCATCAGTTGAAGTGTACTGCCCGGCCAGGCAGAAAATTTTCAAGACCCGACCCACGCCACAGCCAGCGAGCAGCTACAATGTTTTTCGGCACCACGTAGCCGCGACAAAAAGAGCTATATCCATTATCCACACCCCAGGAGACACTGTGAGAAATCCAGTCAAACTAATCGCCCTCATCGCTGCCGCGAGCATGATCACAAGCGTGCCGGCTGCCGCAGAAACACGCATTACTTACAAGTCAGCGAAAACCGGATCGTCCTATTATCAGATGGGGGTCGAGATCGCCGAAGCGATGAAAGCCGGTACCAAGGGTGGCGTCATCGTCACCCTGGAAGAGAGCCAGGGTTCGACCCAGAACGTCATGGAAGTCAAGGCCCGTGGCGGCGACTATGTCTTCACCACACCGCCGGCGCTGATCGAAATGGCCCAGACCGGCAAGGGACCATTCAAGGACAAGACCGATCCGAAATTCGACAGCATTCGTGCGCTGTTCCCGATTCCGTCGCTGACCATGCACTTTGTGGCGCGCGTCGACAAAGGCATCAAGACGCTTGCCGACCTCGAAGGAAAAACCTTGCTGCTGGGCAAGGGCTCATTTGGCGCCACCGAGGGCGCGAAATATCTTCAATTATTCGGCCTGGAAGGCAAGGTCACCCTGGCCAACGCCGAGCTTTCGAACGCGGTAGCCGCCTTGAAGAACGGCCAGATCGACGCCTTTGTCACCGCCGGATCGTGGCCGGCACCAAATGTCATCGAAGCCGCCGCCTCAATCCCCATCACGGTGCTCTCGCTTAGCGACGAGCAGGTCGCGGCGACCAAGCGCGCCAGCCTGACGATCCCGGCCGACACCTATGCCGGACAGAAAGAGCCAATCCACACGACGTCCTTGCCGGTCGTGGCCTACACCACCACCGCGATGAGCGACGACACCGCCTACGCACTGACCAAGACCTTCTGGGAGCAAAAAGCGGCGCTGAGTTCGAGTGCAGCCTGGTGGAAGGGCGTCGATCAGTCCTTGATGGCCACCATCACCGGCAAGATTCACCCCGGCGCTGCCCGCTACTACAAGGAAGCAGGATTCAAGCTGACGCCGGCACAGATGTAATTGACGTGTCACTGTCCGGATGCCCGTGCATCCGGACGGCTCGATTTCCATTTGCCGGACAATTCTTCGCACACTAGGTGCTTCAACCCATGGTGCAGCTATTTTCACGCCTGTTCTGGCCAGTCTGGGGCGGCATCAGCCTCGTCTTTCACCTTGGGCTGGTGTTCTACGGACTGGTACCCAATCTCGTCAGCCGGCCCTTGCACATGGCGCTGGCCTTGCCGTGGATTTTTCTGTTTACGGCAAAGACGCAAACGGCGCGCTGGTCCGGCGCGCTGCTTACCGCAGCAGGCATGGCGTCCTGCCTCTGGATCGCATTCAATTACAACACGCTTGACGACCAGTACGGCTTTCTCGAAAACAAGGCGCAACTCGCCATCGCCATCATTTTGCTGCTGGTAGTACTCGAGGGCGCACGGCGCGCCATCAACTGGCCGTTGCCCTTTCTGGCCTTGCTGGCACTATTCTATGGATTGGCCGGCCAACACCTTCCGGGTGAATTCGGCCATTCGGGAACGCCGCTGTACAGTTTCCTCGGCACGCTGACCATTGCCGAGGGCGGCATCTGGGGAGGCCTCACCGGCATTTCGGTCGGTATTGTTTCCATCTTTGTCATCTTTGGCGCTGTGCTCAACGCCGGCGAAGCTGGCCAGGGTTTCATGAACATCGCCGCGGCGGCCGCGGGTCGGCTCAAGGGCGGCGCAGCGAAAGTATCGGTGGTGTCTTCGGCGTTGTTCGGCTCGATCTCCGGCTCGGCTTCCGCCAATGTTGCATCCACCGGCGCGATCACTTTGCCGGCGATGATCAAGCTGGGCTATCCGAAGCATCTTGCCGCCGCCGTCGAAGCCGTGGCCTCGTCGGGCGGGCAGATCATGCCGCCGCTGATGGGCGCGGGTGCTTTTGTGATGGTCGAGCTCACCGGCATTCCCTATACCGGCATCATGGCAGCGGCGATCCTGCCGGCCATCATCTATTTCGTCGCGGTCTGGTTCGGCATCAACGCCTACAGCAAGCGCTATGTTCTGCAGGGCATCGCCGAAGAGGACAAGCCGGCGCTACGCACCGTACTGATCACCTCGATGTTTTTCATGGTGCCCTTTGCCATCCTGATGTGGGGCATGTTTGTCGCCGATCTGACACCGCAATATGCCGCCTGTCTGGCCATCGTGGTGGGTGCGCTGATGTTGTCGGTCAACGCGCAACTGAACTTCGATTGGCGGCGCACGCTCGGGCGGCTGGAGACAGCGATGGTCTCCGCCGGCTCGCAAGTTGCCACCATCGCGGCGATCATCCTCTGTGCCTCGATCATCATTGGCGTACTGGCCGTCACTGGTCTCGGCGTCAAGATCACCTCGGTCATCCTCTCCGGTTCGGGCGGCCTGCTGTGGCCCTCGCTGGCGCTGACCGCGCTGGCCTGCCTGATCCTCGGCATGGAAGTGCCGACCACCGCCGCCTACGTGATCTGCATTTCCGTGGCCGGCCCGGCCCTCACCAAGCTGGGGCTGGAACCGCTGCAGGCACACCTGTTTGTATTCTGGTTCGCCCTGTTGTCGACCATCACGCCGCCGGTCTGCGGCGCCGTGTATATCGCCGCCGGCATGGTGCAGGAAAACTGGCTGAAAGTTGCCCTGTCGGCAATGGCGCTGGGCATTGGCCTGTATATCGTGCCGCTGGGCATGATCGCCAACCCGGCCCTGATCCAATTCACCTCCCAACCTGTACCAGCCCTCTTCGCCTTCGCAAAAATGGCTATCGGCCTGGCGCTGATTTCCGACGGAATCATCGCTCCGTCGAGCCTTGTTTCCAAATTCCTCAAAGTCCTGTTCGGCCTTGCCATCATCTTCGGCGGGCTATTCTTCGGCTGAAGGCGCTGGCAAGAATTGCCGTGTCGCCACAACCGACTTTCAAGCGGCCGCAGCGGATTGACCCAGATTCAAATCGAAACCGAGCGGCTCAAAGGATTCGCGTACTCGCGTGGTAACGGCCGGCGAACGGATGCCCCTTTTCAGGTCTCGAGTAACTCGTCATTCGGGCGGATAATGGGCCGTACATTGTTCGTTCCCGCCAGGCGGGGTTCTGCCAGGAGATAGATCGTGAAAGACATCGTTTGGAGCAAGATCCTGAGCGTCGGCATCGACGAGATCGACGAAGACCACCGCAAGCTGGTGAGTCTTTTCAATATGCTCAATCATGCTGTGACGGATAGGGAATCTCCGGATTACCTCGCGGCGATACTGGACGAACTGATCAATTGCACGGCCTGGCACTTCAGCCATGAGGAACGGCTGATGCTGAAGTATCGCTACGACGGAATTGATGAACACAAGGCAGAGCACCAGGATTTGATCAACACCGCCAAAGAGTTGCAACAGCAGATTCTGCAGGCGGACAAGCCCGTGGCGGAAGAAAACATCGTGACTCTGGAACGCTGGTTAACCGAGCATATTTTCACTACCGATATGCGACTGGGTTCTTATCTAGCGCGATCGATGTAGGTGGCGCTGAATGCTGGTGCTGCATTTCCGCTGGCATCAGGAAGTTCAAACAACGGCGTGAGCTATCCGGTGCCGTGTCGCCAGCGCCGAGTTTGCTGCGCTCCGCCATTCCGGTGAAACTCTGAATCCAAGCTGAAGAAGCAGCCCTTCACATTAGCTGGCGCCTAATGACAAAATTACCTAGCACGATCCTCATCGATCCCGTATACAGAGCGTCCAACTACCGAGCCGGTACCCCACAAGGTCGGCCCGCCTACTGCCACCGGCGAGGTCAGCTTGGCAAGCCACAGTCTGTTCTTGAGATGCGCTTTTACTCTTAGGGCGTGAAGGGGCACGGGAAGTGAGAATATATTTACGGAGATGTCCATGACCTTGGTAGCGCCCAGCTTTCAATCACTTCTAGCGGAAGCCCACGTTGAGTTCACTCCGACCCCGGATTTCGTATCCCACCCGGTGCACGAGAACCGGGTGCTCAACTATCAGTACGCGATGCGCTCCCCCTCGGGCGAGTTGGAGCTGCGTTACCGGGTCGATTCGATTGTCCGCCTGGAAGCAGAGCGAACGGAAGCGAATGCGGGAATGGATATATTGGCCAGCGTAAGTGTCGACCAGCTGCATGCTGCAAACTTCATGGCGATGGTCTTGAATCTGAGCGGGGGCATGTTCGCGGAACCCACCGTATTCAAGCCGGAGACTTCTTCACTGTTGTATGGGGCTGACTGGAGCGCGCTGGCCTTCATGCGTCTTGCGGACCATGATTTTGCGCCGGATTTCGACTCGGCCTACGTGCTGGCGATCCACAAAGCAAAGGTTGCCGACGTGTATGTGATCGGTTTGTATTGCGACAGCAATGGAACTTCTGGCGATTTTGACAAGAACAGTCTCCCTGCCGATGTGCAACGCTACCTGGCACCCACGTTACGATTTCGCTGACTATGAATCGATGTGCAAGCTGTTGAGCTTGGAGTGTGTGTGTCGGAGATCTTATGAAACGCATCTACAACGGCAATACAGGCGCGATGATGTGGGCTATCTTTTGGATCACATTCGGTACTGTCACTCTTTGCAGCCCTGGTGCCTTGGCCCAATCCGGCTGCTTCATCGACAAGAGCGGAACCCGCGCCTGCCCCGTCGGTCCCAGCCTTGGCGGCGCCTCCGGAAATACGTCTTCAGCACCCTCCGGGCCGAGTCCGGTCCATACACACGAGCAAGAAAGTCGGTCGCCCGCAGGGGCGAGCCCCGGCATGTTGGTCAAGGGCGCGGCCTGAAAAGTTCCCGAAGGGACGCAAAGCGCTGGCGATGGCGATACGGCGATAAGGGATCTTCCAGCCTCAGCTATTACCGCCGTGGTCAACGAAATAGCAGACGCGCTTTCGCGGACTCAGGTAGTCGTGGATGGCTTGCGGCAGCGCTAACGGACGCAGCGTGCGCTCTATCGCATCGTCTAGATCACGCTTCAGGTTGACGATGGCGGCCTCCTCCTTGGGAATGGCCGGATCGTAGAGCATCAGATTCGGGTGCAGCAGATTATCGGAATCGACCGACATGACGATGCCGACCTTGCCGCTGACCAGCTTGACGATGGTTCCCGGGGGATAAATGCCGAGCGCCTTGATGAAAGCGGACAGCGTTGCCTTGTCGTACTTCGCCAAGTCCACCTTGTACATATGGGTGAGCGCTTCCGATGGCGTCTTCGAGCGTTTGACAACGCGTTGATTGCACAAGTTGTCGTAGGCATTGACGATGGCGACGATACGCACAGCCTGGTCGAGCGTATCCGCCTTGATGCCCTTGGGATAGCCGCTGCCGTCTGCCAACTCGTGGTGAAACAGGATGATCTGGCGCACCAGGGATGGCAACTCCTCGACCGACTGCATGAGCTTGATGCCGTAGGCGGGATGCATCTTTAGCAGGTTGGTTTCGGCCACATTGAGATCCTCGTCCTTAAGCAGAACCTGGGAGGGCAGCATGACCTTGCCAACGTCATGCAGCACTGCGCCTTGGGCAATATCGCGCATTGTCTCGGGACTGTCGATCCCTAGCGCGCGGGCCAGGATCAGCGACAGCACGGTGACGTTAAGGCCGTGGAAGTAGGCGTTTTCGTCGGTGACATTGTCACCCATCAAGTGGATATAGGGGTTCTGTTCCGAGGAAAACAGCTCAGCCAATTCGCCCGCTATTTCGCCCGACAACAGCGCTGCTTTTTGCGGACTGTTGTTGGCCAGACGCATCACGTTCTTCACCCCGTCGGCCGTCTTCACGTACTTGCGTTCGGCGCTGCGGATGCGCTCGCGTTCCTGATTCAGGTTTTTTATGATCACCCTTTTTTCGCGCATCTGCTCTGCCAATGCCGCAGCCTCGTCGTCGGAGGCCGGAGTGGGGGCCTGCGCTGGCGCCGGCGCCGTCGGACCACAGTCGCTCTTTTCAGGCAGATACGCGATATCGGTCAAGCCCATCGACTTCAGGGCGGCGATCTGCTCTTCGTTCTTGATCTTGAAATTGCTTAACAGGAAGGGATGGCCCATCCAGCTGTCGAGTTTGATGTGCAATCCGATGCATATCTGATCAATCGAAATTCTGTGCTGTCCTTTTCCGCTACTCGTCATCAACTGGCCTTTGTACCTTGTCGCCGACTCCCCGGGGGGGCGTGCAACGATAGCGGAATTCTAACGCCTGGCAAGGCCTTTCAAATGCCCCTCATGCAATACACGGCGCATGGCCGAAATCGCCGCACACTTGGTGGACCACATTTTTCCGCGACTACCGGTGCGGCAACAGGCGCTCGCCGTGCCCAAACGGTTGCGCAATTTTCTTCAATGCGACACGACGCTGAAAAGCTCGGTGCCGCACGTTGTCTCGCAACGAGGCGGCAGTCAATGGCTGGTGACGCTAGTCAATCGTAAACCGATCTCCCGACGAATTGATGGGAGCGTTCAGCATACTGAAACAACTTCCATTCAATGCCCAGATTCATCTTCTCGTGCGCGCCAATTTCATCAGCGAAGTCACGCTCAACGCCAGATTGGCTACCACCACACAGTCCCGTGAAACTCGGTTTCCGCTGGCTTCAGGTAGCCCAATCAAAGACGTGAGCTATCTGTCGCCGTATCACCATCGCCGACTTTTGCTGCGCCTTCTTGAGTCAAGTTTTTCGCACGTGGCGCGCAAAAATCGTTGCGCTTATCGTGCAGTGAAATTGTAGTGCCCTTGAAGCGGTTCTCGTCGAGCAGAGCCAGGTCGACATCGGCCAAGGGCTTCCCCCGGTGCACCAACGGAAAACTGTTGGTGGGCACGTGGGTAAATTACTAACCTTGGTTTAGCGCGCCTCGGATAAGATTTGTCCTGTCGCCATCGATCAACGCACCATGGGCATATATTAGTGAAAGTACCCGAAATACCGGAGAACGAACTTCAGCGTCTGGCTGCGCTGGCCGCGATGGATGTCCTGTTTACTCCGGGGGAAGAGCGCTTCGATCGTATTACCCGGATAGCCTTGAAGCTGTTCGGCACGCCCATCGCCCTCGTCAGCCTGGTCTCCAAAGACGTCCAGTGGTTAAAGTCCGCTCAGGGGCTCACTGCCGCCGAAACCCCGCGAGAGATATCCTTCTGCCGTCACGCGATCCTCACCGAGGAAACATTTGTCGTCGAAAACGCAACGGAGGATCCCAGGTTTTTCGACGACCCGCTGGTAACCGGCGACCCGAACATCCGCTCCTATGCCGGCCATCCGCTGCGCAGCATTGACGGCGATCTGGTTGGTACGCTTTGCATCATCGACCGCAGCCCGAGAAGCTTTACAGCGGATCAATTGCAAACCTTGCAGGATCTTGCGGCGATTGCCGAGTCCGAATTACAGCGCGGGCAGTTGAGCGACGCTCGGCGCGAGTTGCTCCAGAACATGGATGAGCTCAAGCGAAAATCATCCATAGACGAGCTCACAAGGCTGTGGAACCGCTCCGCTTTCATGGATTTGATGCGCGCCGAACTGAAGCGCGCCAAACGCGGTATGCCGGTGTGCGTGGCGCTGATCGACATTGACCATCTGAAAATGCTAAACGACACCCATGGGCGCGCAGCGGGAGACGCCGTGCTGGCCGAAATCGCGTTGCGCATCCGGCGCGTGCTTCGCGAATACGACTCCGTGGGTCGCTTCGGTGATAAAGAGTTCATCGCCGTACTCAGCAACTCCGCTCTGATCACCTCCATGAAACTTTGCCAGCGCATTCGGGTCGCCGTCGAAAAGGAACCCGTAGCAACACCCGTCGGCCCGGTACACGCCACCGTTAGTATCGGGCTGGTGCAAAGTCTCGCCAAAAAATCCGACGCGGAAAGTCTGATTGAAGTGGCAAGCGCCGCAGTGTCCCGCGCCAAGCAGAAAGGGCGCAACCGAGTTGAATCAGGGAATCTGGATGGCGCAGCCTGAAAATTCCACCATTTTTCCAGAGACCGAGTGCATTGGTGACAGAGTTCTGAACGTATCCAGAAAGTCCTCCCTGGACAGTGCTTCAAAAAGTCGGCGCTGACGACACGGCGCGCACGGTCGCAGTCACGCAAACAACAATGGACAAATTACACCCGTGACCGACTCGCCTAATCGTCGGCCATTCTCGCTGCCAACGCAGCGCATATTTCACAATTCGGGGCTCCCGCTCGAATAAGCGATCGCAGTGCACCGTGCCCGTCCGAACAAATAGCATCGACCAATATGTGAAGAATCTCTGCATCCGTCGGGGTCATGCCGTACTCCCGAATATCCGAAACGATATTGAGCGCCGAAGTAAACGTACCCTCCCTGTTCTTCGGCGATCTTGACGCCTCTTCACCAGCAACCATTGTCATGTATTGAATGGTTGCGCAATCCGTTTTCATGGGTTTTTAACGAATATCAGATTGAGCGTGATTTGCGGATACGGTGCGCATGCCCTAGCAAATGTTCCGTAATTGCGACACATAGGCCTTGAACGCGACACGTGTCTTGGCGGTCAGGGTATAGACGACACGCCGGCCATCTCCCTTCAGCAGTGATTTTTTTATTGCTCTCGTCGCTACGAGCGTTCGTATTTTTCTGTGTACTGTCGATGGCGACGCGATATTCAGCAACTGCAATTGCTTCAAGCCCAAGGACGCGCCTGCCTCATTGGCAGCACCAATTGCAATCAGCAAATCGCAATCTTCCAGCGAGCGCACAAATGGCAACAGTTTTCGCCTAGCAAGTGCATGCACTTGCAATTCCCTGAATGTCATTATTTTTCCTTTTTTTGATGATTGCATTTACATCACCGTCCTACAACAACAATCTACTGTCATTTTGAATATGATCAGAACTGTTCCGAAGGGCCTATGTAGGAGGATTCCGAGCCCTTGCCACATGGCGAGCAAGAGCTGCGCCAAAGTGCTTCGCCTACAATAGAGCCCCTTTGGCTCCGGCAAAACCCGCATGACCGCCCGCCTGCGCGAAATTCCCTACAACTACACCTCCTTCTCCGACCGCGAGATCGTCATCCGCTTGCTCGGTGCGGATGCGTGGGCAACACTGACGGAACTGCGCGCCGAACGCGTCACCGGCCGCTCGTCACGCATGCTTTACGAGGTGCTCGGCGACATCTGGGTGGTGCGACGCAATCCTTACCTCGAAGATGACCTGCTCGCCAACCGCGAGCGGCGCGAAGCACTGGTGGAAGCTTTGCGCCACCGCCTGCGCGAAATCGAGAAGCGGCGCGAGGGCAACGACCGGGTTTCAAGCCTTCTCGGCGCGGCGGAAACTGCGGTGCGGGATTTCGAACGCTGGTTTGAGGACACCCGCGTGCTGCGCAAGAAGGTACTGAAGACGCTGCTGCGCCACACCCGCAAGGACAACATCTGCTTTGACGGCTTGGCGCGCGTCTCGCACGTGACCGACGCTACCGACTGGCGCGTCGAATACCCGTTTGTGGTGCTGGCGCCGGACACGGAAGAGGAAATGGCACCTCTGGTGTGCGCCTGCATCGAGCTGGGCCTGACCATCATCCCTCGCGGCGGCGGCACCGGCTACACCGGCGGCGCCGTGCCGTTGGATGCGCTCTCGGTGGTAATCAACACCGAAAAACTGATCGACCTGGGCGCGGTGGAAATCAAGCGCCTGCCAGGCCTCATTGGGGACAATGCGCAAGACTACGCCACGGTACGCACCGGCGCCGGACTCGTCACGCGGCGCGTGATGGAGGCGGCCGAGAAAGCCGAGCTGGTCTTCGCCTGCGACCCGACCTCGGCCGACGCCTCCTGCATCGGCGGCAACATCGCAATGAACGCCGGTGGCAAAAAGGCGGTGCTGTGGGGCACGGCACTGGACAATCTGGCCTCATGGCGCATGGTGACGCCGGACGGCAATTGGCTTGAGGTCGAGCGCCTGAACCACAATTTCGGCAAGATTCACGAACAGGAGTTGGTGAGCTTTCGCCTTACGCGCTACGATGCGGGCGGCAAGAAAAAGCTGGGCGAGGAGCAACTCGACATCCCCGGCCGGGTGTTTCGCAAGGAGGGCCTGGGCAAGGATGTCACCGACAAATTTCTCGCCGGCGTGCCGGGTGTGCAAAAAGAAGGCACCGACGGCCTGATCACCTCGGCGGTATGGGTGTTGCACAAGATGCCGCCCGTTACACGTACCGTCTGCCTCGAGTTTTTCGGCCGCGTCACCGACGCGGTGCCGTCCATCGTCGAGATTACCGATTACTTCAAGCCAGGCGGCGCAGGGCTTGCCGCCGGCGTGCGGCTTGCCGGGCTGGAACATCTGGACGAACGCTATGTGCGCGCCGTCGGCTATGCAACCAAAGCCAAACGCCACGGCCGGCCCAAGATGGTGCTGATCGGCGACATAGTCGGCGATGACGACACGGCGGTGATGGCCGCCGCCTCGAACGTGGTGAAGCTGGCCAACGCGCGCGGCGCCGAAGGCTTCATCGCCGTCTCGGCCGAGACGCGCAAGAAGTTCTGGCTCGACCGGGCGCGCACCGCCGCCATCTCGAAACACACCAACGCTTTCAAGATCAATGAAGACGTGGTGATACCGCTACCCCGCATGGGCGACTATTGCGATGGCATCGAGCGCATCAACATCGAACTCTCCCTGAAGAACAAGATCGAACTAGCCGATGCACTGGCGGTATTTCTGCAAGGCAAGCTGCCGCTGCACGCGGGCGACGCCAACCTCGATGCCGAAATGCTGCTGGGCGACCGCCGCGAACAGGCGCTGGAACTGGTAGCCGCGGTTCGCGCCGGCTGGCAGGCGCTGCTCGACAATCTGAACCAGCACTTTCGCGAGCTACAAGACTACCGCCTGCGCGTATCGTGGAAAACCGAACTCAAGCGGCCACTGGAAGAACTTTTCGAAGGCGTGGCTTTCGGCCCGGTGCTGGCCGGAATCGCGGCGATCCATAAGGAGGTATTGCGCGGCCGGGTGTTCGTCGCCCTGCACATGCATGCCGGCGACGGCAACGTGCATACCAATCTGCCGGTAAATTCGGACCATTACGCCATGCTGCAAACCGCCTACCAGGCGGTGGAACGCATCATGGCCCTGGCCAAGAGCCTGGGCGGTGTGGTTTCCGGCGAACATGGCATCGGCATCACAAAACTGGAGTTTCTCAGCGAAGAGGAGATTCGGCCCTTTCGCGATTACAAGCAGAGAATCGACCCCGAGGGCCGCTTCAATCGCGGCAAGCTGATGAATTTGCCGCACATGCGCGGCGACCTCTCCAATGCCTACACGCCTTCGTTCAGCCTGCTCGGCACCGAATCGCTGATCATGGAGCAATCGGACATCGGCAAGATTTCCGAGTCGATCAAGAACTGTCTGCGCTGCGGTAAGTGCAAGCCGGTGTGCTCGACCCACGTACCTCGCGCCAATCTGCTCTACAGCCCGCGCAACAAGATACTTGGCACCTCTCTGCTGATCGAAGCCTTTCTATATGAAGAGCAAACCCGACGCGGCATCAGCCTGCAGCACTTCGACGAATTCTCGGATGTCGCCGATCACTGCACCGTGTGTCACAAGTGCGTGACACCCTGCCCGGTGGATATCGATTTCGGCGATGTGTCGGTGGCGATGCGCAATCTGCTGCGACGCCAGGGCCAAAAAAAGTTCAACCCCGGTACGGCGGCGGCGATGGCTTTTCTCAGCGCCACCGATCCGGCCACCATCAAGCTGGTACGCGCCGGCATGATCCAGATCGGCTACAAGGCACAACGCCTGGGCCATCGCGTGGCCAAATCGCTGGGCCTGATTCAGGCCAGCGTCAAGCACCCGCCTGCCTCATTGGGCCGCCCCGACATCAAGGCGCAAGTGGTTCACTTTCTCAACAAGCCGATGCCAAAAAATGTGCCCACGCGCACTTCACGCGGCCTGCTTGATGTCGAGGACGACACGCTGATTCCAGTGATTCGAGATCCCCAGCGAGCCAGCGACGAGTCGGAAGCGGTGTTCTACTTTCCCGGTTGCGGCTCGGAGCGTTTGTTCTCGCAAGTCGGCCTCGCCACCCAGGCCATGCTCTGGCACGCCGGCGCCACCACAGTATTGCCGCCTGGTTATTTGTGCTGCGGCTATCCGCAAACCGCCAGCGGCGACGAAGACAGGGGCCAGGCCATCACCATGGCCAACCGCATCCTGTTTCACCGGGTCGCCAATACGCTGAACTATCTCGACATCAAAACGGTAGTAGTGTCTTGCGGCACTTGCATGGACCAATTGCTGAAGTACGAGTTCGGCAAAATATTCCCCGGCTGTCGACTGGTCGATATCCACGAATGGCTGATGGAAAAAGGCATCAAGCTTGATGGCGTGAGTGGCACGCAGTACATGTACCACGAGCCGTGCCACACGCCGATGAAACACTACTCAGGCATCAAGGTGGCCAATACGCTGATGGGTCAAAAAGTCGAACTGAACGATCGTTGCTGCGGCGAATCGGGCTCACTGGCCGTGTCAAGACCTGACGTGTCGACCCAGATACGCTTTCGCAAGCAGGAAGAAATGGAAAAGGGCGCAGCACAACTTCGCGAGACATCGAAACTCGGCGCTGATGAAACAACTGCGCTACAAGGCGGTCGAGCCAGAGACGCTCTCCGCGCCGTAGCGGGTGGTAGCACGGTAAAAATTCTCACCTCCTGCCCGTCCTGTCTGCAAGGTCTGTCGCGCTACGAGAACGACGCCGAAGTAAGCGCTGATTACATAGTCGTCGAAATGGCCAAAACCATCCTTGGTCCGGACTGGATGCAGGACTACGTCCGCGCTGCCAACAGCGGCGGCATCGAGCGCGTTTTGCTTTAGGCTGTGCGCATTCCGTCACGCACAGAAGCGCCGAATGGCGCTATCCTAGGCTGGTGACGACGACTATGGATTGCGAACTTTGCGCAGAGCCCGGCGGCGAATTGCTGTGGGAGGATGCCTCTTGCCGAGTGATTCGCGTAGCGGACGATGCCGGCGCGGCGTTCCCCGGCTTCTGTCGCGTGGTATGGCATGAACATGTGGCCGAGATGAGCGATCTGGCACCCGCCGATGCACGACATATCATGGACATTGTGCTGGCCACAGAACGCACGCTGCGCCAAACGGTTCAACCCGACAAGATCAATCTTGCCAGCCTGGGCAATATGGTGCCGCACCTGCATTGGCATGTGATACCGCGCTGGAAGAACGATAGCCACTTTCCCGCTCCGATCTGGGCCGCGCCGGGACGTACTGGCGTCAGTCGTGTAGTACCTTCTCACGAATTGCTTCAGCAAGCGCTGAAGACCGAATTGTCTGCCTTGAGTAAATAGATATGACCTTTGACCTGCCTGCCACCGGAACCGATCCGTGTCCCGCCTTCACCAATGCCGCTGAATGCAAAAGCTGGCTGGCGACTGTGCCCTTGGCCAATGCCGTTCAAGCGCAAGCCGCGTTGATGCGCCAACTCAATTTGCTGCACCGGTTTACGCTGTCACCAAAAGAACGCTTCAATATTCTCGAGGTATTGCTTGGGCCCTTGGTCGAAGTACAGGATGACGCGTCAAGAAAGTTCGCCGGCAGACCCTTGCCGTTTGCGCCGCATGAACAAGCCGCCATGGATAGCACGCTGGGCGTCTGGCGAGAATTAGCACTCGGCTATCTGCGTTGTTTCGACGCGATTTGTCACGACCATACTTCGATGCCTAGCTTGCAGGTCCAGAGCAAGGCCTGCGCGGCCAGCCTTGATCTGGCAGTTCAGGCCGCGACCCTGGCGCAACGCCTGATCTCGGTATTCGCCGACTGGCAAGTGGATCTTCTTCGCGGCGAGCAGTTGCCCGATCCCACCTACTGGGAAAAGCTGCACCAGGTTTTCCTTGCCGCGGAAACACTGGGTGTTGCGGGCCGTGCGGTGAAGGACCCCTTGCGTCACGGCCGGGACCGCACCACCAGCGTGCTGGCCGCGTATGGTGAATGCCATCTGCTCAGCACCGCCAATTCGTACGAGTTTCCCGCCCGCCATCTGGCATGGGTCGCGCGCTGGGCCCGACGCTGGGGTGCCAAGCTGACGCTACTGAAAGCCCCACCGGAAGATATTCGCAACCGCGCCGTACCGATTTGGGTGGATATCGAATCCGATCATCCGGCAAGCTATATGCCGCAACCGGCTCATGGCAGCCGCTGGCTGGAAACCACTGAGCTGAAAAGGAGCCTGCAAGCAAGGATTACCTTGTTGGAACAAGGCCGTGCGCCCGCCGACCTCCAACTCGGCGACGATGTCACGCAACCGGCGGCGGGCCAGTTGCTGCAGCATCTGTTGCAACGATGGTGCCAAGGAGGCGCGCCGCGCCGTTACGAACGGCATAGTGCTGCCGCCGACTGTGCATTGATCGGCGGCCTTGAGCCCGTGCATCTTCATCTCTCGGGTGGCAAGGTATTTCGTGCACCAACCCGCAGCGACTCGACCTTGCGCCGCGAGCGCGAGGAATTCGAGACCTTTGGCGAACGCAGCCATCGCACCGAAGGCACCGATGTGAGAGACGATTCACATTTGGAGGCTTGGCGACTGCTCGACGAATCCGCCGCCGGCATGCGCATTACCCGGCCACTCAAAGAAGGGGTGCGTATCGGTACCGGGATGGTGATAGCCATCAAAACTTCGGACAGTCAGCGTTTCACGCTGGGCTGCGTACGCTGGGCATTGCGTGAAGGCGAGGATGCGCTAGTCGCCGGTATTCAGTTGTTCCCCGGTGAAACGCAACCGGTTGCGCTGCGGCCGGTGGAAACCAGCGGACCCAAGGGCGCTTGGCGTCAGGGGTTCATTCTTCCCGAGATTCCCGCACTCAAGGAAACTGCCACCGTCGTCCTGCCCCCCGGCTCGTTTCGCCTTGATCGCAGCATTGAAGTCATGGCCGACGAGAAAATTCAGGTACTAAAACTGTTCCGGGTTGTCGATCGCGGCATTGAATTCGAGCGCTGCAATTTTCAGGACTGAAGCCGGTGCGGTGGAAACACCGCGCTGAAACACGAGCCCTGACCCAACTCGCTTTCAATCTGCAGCACCGCCTGATGCCGCTCCAGAACATGCTTGACGATGGCCAGACCGAGACCGGTACCACCCGCGTCGCGTGATCGGCCTCGATCCACCCGATAAAAGCGCTCGGTAAGACGGGGCAAGTGCGGCTTGGCAATGCCGATACCGCTGTCCTTCACCGAAAACCGTGCGCTGCCAGAAGCTTCAGCGCTCCAGCGCAGCACGATTTGCGTACCCTCCGGGTTGTAGCGCACTGCATTCCCTGCCAGGTTTGCAAAGGCCGAACGCAACTCACGCGCGCTGCCCCGCAATTCCCGCGGCCCCTGATTTTCGACCAGAATCTGATGGTGTCCCACCGAAAGCGCTACGATTTCCTGACGAATGTCCTCCAGCAAGGTCGCGACATCTATCGGGTCCTCCAGGGGGGGCGGTGAATCCGTTTCAAGCGAAGAAAGCGTTAGCAGATCATCTATCAACTGCTGCATTCGCTGCGCCTGCTCGGCGGCGGTTTGCAGGTACTGCGCAATCTCCTTTGGCGGCGTATCTTCCAGTGCATCCAGCGCCGTCTCGACAAAGCCCAGTGTCACCGTCAGCGGGGTTTTCAGCTCATGAGAAACATTGGCGACGAAATCGCGCCGCATGGTCGCAAGCATTTGCAGCTGTGTCACATCGCGCACCAACAACAAAATGCGCCCCGCCGCAAATGGAACCGCCTGAACCTGCAGGCAACGCCCGGGATTACGCTGTGTGCGTAGCTCAAGTGCCAGGCCGCGATGGTCCGGGTCATCCAGGTAGGCGAGAAACTCCGGCTCACGCAGCAGGTGCGTGATTCGGCTGCCGGTATCGGTTGAAGCCTTGAGGCCCAGGCAGGCCTCGGCTTGCAAGTTCATCCACTCAATGGCCCGGTGACCATCGAGAATCAATACTCCATCGGGCAAGGCCTCTGCGGCGCGGCGGAATCGGTCGAGCTCCAAAGTCGCCTGCTCCCGTTCGGCGCTGGCCATCCGTCCGCGACGATGCAGTACATCGAAAATCACGCCCCAGGCGCCATGTGCGCTGGGTGTCGGGGTACCCAATGGACTGCGTGCCCAGCGCGTCAGGCGCAAGACCATCCAGAGCTGGCGCAGAAAAAAGAAACCGAGCGCAAAAAACGCCATCAGCTCCGCGCCCGATTCTCCAGCCGAGATCCAGCCCGAAAGACTTGCCAGGGCCACCACCACGATTGCCGCCAGGAGCTCAACAACTACCGCATTCACGTCGCGGATATCCGGTAGCCGCTGCCGCGCACGGTCTGAACCAGCGCATCGTGCCCACCGGCCTCAAGGGCAGCGCGCAGGCGACGGATATGCACATCCACCGTACGCTCCTCGACAAATACATGGTCGCCCCAGACCTGATCCAGCAACTGTGCGCGACTATGTACACGCTCTGGATGCGTCATCAAAAAGTGCAGCAGACGAAACTCGGTAGGGCCGAGAGTTACGTCAGCGTCCCCGGCAGTGATCCGATGCGTCACCGGATCAAGCCGCAATCCGCCAAGCTCGACCACATCCTCGGTGGCTTGCGGCGCATGGCGGCGCAAGACCGCTTTGATACGGGCCACCAGCTCACGCGGACTGAAGGGTTTGGTGACGTAGTCGTCAGCGCCCAGCTCGAGGCCTTCGATCTTGTCACGCTCCTCGGCACGCGCCGTCAGCATAATGATCGGCAGTTTCCGAGTTCGCGCCTCACTGCGCAGTGAGCGGGCGAATTCGGCGCCACTCATGCCTGGCAACATCCAGTCAAGCAGCACCAGATCCGGCAGCGCTTCGCGCACCATGCGGCGTGCGGTTTCAGCATCCGCCGCAAGCTGGACGACATGTCCGGCGCGACGCAAGTTCACCTCGATCAGCGCCTGTATCGATGGCTCGTCTTCAACTACCAATATTGTCGCGGACATGGTCTCTTCACTGTGGCTTCCAGACTTCAGTTTATTGCAGCTTAATGACGGTTCCGTGACATCGGACCACGAGGCCGGGTGCGCTATCATAGCGACCCCAACCTAGGAGCTGTCACTATGGCCGGCCTCGACCCAAAAACTCCGATCCCCACAGAAATCACGCTGCACAAAAAATCCCGCACCCTCGAACTGAGCTTCGATGACGGCGGCCACTATCAACTGCCTGCCGAGTTCCTGCGGGTCTGCAGTCCGTCCGCCGAAGTCCGGGGCCATGGCCCCGGACAGGAAACCCTGCAAACCGGCAAGCGCAATGTTGAAATCACGGCCCTGGAGCCGGTCGGGAATTACGCTGTACAGCCGACCTTTTCGGACGGCCACAACACCGGTATTTACTCGTGGGACTGGCTGAATCACCTCAGCGCCAATCAAAATACACTCTGGGCCGAATACCTTGAAAGACTTGAAAAAGCCGGCGCCAGCCGCGATATAGATTCGACCAAAGTGCCGCCGAAGTCATCCGGTGGTTGCGGAAGCCACTAGACGAGTTCCCCGGACAGCAATGCCAGAAACCCATTTCGGCTTTGAAACCGTCGACGAGCGCGAGAAAGCCAAACGCGTAGCCGGCGTTTTCTCATCGGTTGCACAAAAGTATGACGTGATGAACGATCTCATGTCAGCTGGGCTGCATCGTCTTTGGAAGAAATTCACCATCGAAATTGCCGCACCGCGACCGGGCGAGCGTGTGCTCGATGTGGCCGGCGGCACCGCTGACCTGTCTTCGGCCTTTGCCCGCCGCGTCGGCGCATACGACAAGACTGGCGGCCAGGTCTGGCTAACTGACATCAATAACGCCATGCTTTGCGTCGGTCGTGATCGCCTGCTTGACGAGGGTGTTCTGGCGCCGGTGGCGCAGTGCGACGCGGAAAAACTGCCCTTCCCCGATAATCACTTTGATATCGTTACCGTCGCTTTCGGCCTGCGCAATATGACGCACAAGGACAAGGCGCTGGTGGAAATGCGTCGCGTGCTACGGCCTGGCGGGCGGCTTCTGGTACTCGAGTTTTCCAAGGTGTGGAAACCGCTGGAAAAGGTCTACGATGCCTACTCTTTCAAGTTGCTGCCCTGGTTGGGCCAGAAGATCGCGGGGGATGGCGAATCCTATCGCTACCTGGCGGAATCAATTCGCATGCATCCGGATCAGGCCGCGCTCAAAGCCCTGATGGAGCAGGCCGGACTCGAACGGGTCGAAGTTTTCAATATGACAGCCGGCGTCGTCGCGCTGCATCGCGCTTACAAGTTTTAGAGGGAGTACCTGTTGATGATGAAGAATCTTGTTATTTCAGCCTTTATGGCGTTTATTTGTCTGGCGTTGGTCGTTCCCGAGGCAGAAGCCGCACGTTTTGGCGGCGGCCGATCGTTTGGCATGCGGCGGGCTGCACCACCAATGCGGGCTCCGGCGAGCGCTGGGAAACCCGCTCCTGGCTCTGCCGCAGCGGCAAACCCCGCCGGTGCGGGCCGCTTCCTTGGGCCATTGGCCGGCCTGGCAGCCGGTATTGGCCTGATGGCCTTGTTCTCCCACTTCGGCATTGGCGAAGGCATGGCCAATATACTTTTGATCATGGCCCTGGTCATGGGTGCCGTATTTGTCATGCGCTGGCTGGCGAGAAAAAGCGCGCCACCGGCAGATATGCGATACGCGCAAGCGGGGCAAGCGAACTTCAATCAGGCACCAGCACAGTTCGAAGCTTCAAATATCGGCGCTGGTGGTACGGCAACTGGCGCTGTAACGGCGGCGAATATTCCTGCTGATTTCGACGTGGACGGGTTTTTGCGGCAGGCCAAAGTCAGCTTCGTGCGACTGCAGGCAGCCAACGACCGCGGCGACATGGACGACATCCGCGAGTTCACAACGCCTGAAGTATTTGCCGAGGTTCAGCTTGAATACAAAGAGCGTGGCGGCCGCACCCAGGAAACCGATGTCATGCACCTGGATGCCGAGTTGCTTGAAGTCGTCTCCGAAGAGAATCGCCACATTGTCAGCGTGAATTTCACGGGTCAGATACGCGAGAACGCAAATGCCGAACCAGCTGCGTTCAGTGAAATCTGGCACCTGACCAAGCCGACTGACGATAGCCGGGGCTGGAGTGTGGCTGGTATTCAACAGGCCTGACACCGAAGATTCATATGCAAGCCCTGCCTGCGCCGCTCATGACGGCAGTCAATCACCTGCTTGGGCAGGCCAGCTGGGCGCGCGACAAACTCGCTCCGTTTGCCGGGCACGCGGCCCAGATCAAAATACCGCCTTTCGAGGCGTCTTTTTTGATCGGCGAAGACGGCTGCATTTCCGTAGCAACGGCCGAGGCCGACCTGGAAGTCAGCATCTCGCTACCGACATCGACCCCCTTGCTAGCGCTGCAGGGCAAGGAGGCGGTCATGCGCGCGGCGCGCATCGAAGGATCCGCCGAGTTCGCCGAAGCTCTGGGATTCGTGATTCGCAATCTGCGCTGGGACGCCGAGGAAGACTTGTCGAAACTCGTTGGCGACATTGCCGCCCACCGCATCGTCGCGGGCACGCGTGAATTCGCCGCGTGGCAGCAGCAGGCGGCGCAAAACCTCGCCGAGAACTTCGCCGAGTACTTTACCGAGGAACAGCCGCTGATTGCGCGGCAGGCCGATATTGCAGAGTTTTCTGCAGGTATCGATCACCTGCGTGACGACGTGGCGCGGCTGGAGAAAAGGCTGCAGCGACTGGGCTGATTGACGCGTCAAATTGTTCTATTGGCGAACCATCAAGCGACTGAGCACAATCACACTCCTGACCATAAGGAGAGTTCACGTTGAACTAGATTCTGCTTGTCACCGCACTGCTTGCCGCCGGTCTTGCCGCCAACCTGGCTCATGCCAGTGACTCTCTGTGTTGAGGTTTTTAGGTTCAATAGAGACCAGTCGGAAGCTCAAGCCCGCCGTCAAGGCCAGTCTGGCACAGCACTGCTACTCCGAAGGGCAGATCCGCGGTGTAATCAGCGTACGAATGGCGCTCTAACACTTTTTACCCAGGGCTTGCGACAGCAGCACCACCCACCGCCTTGTAGAAACTTGCCGCCGTCGACAGCAGTTGTCGCCGTACCGTCAGCGCCGACTGCTGAGCGGCAAAATGTTCACGCTGGGCGTCGAGCAGTTCCAGATAGCTTGATACGCCACCCAGGTAGCGGGCATCGACAATGCGCAGACGCTTGCCTTGGGAATCGAGATTGGCTTCTTGTGCTCGCAATTGCTCTACCAATTGCTCGCGTGCGGCAAGCAGGTCGGCGACTTCGCGGAAGGCCTGCTGGATGGCTTTTTCGTACTCCGCCACGGCAATGTTTTTTCGCACCGTGGCCAGATCTACGTTATCAACTCGACGTCCCGAGTCAAACAGCGGTAGGCGCAACACCGGGCTGAAACTCCACGCGCCGCTGCCCGCATCGAACAGGCCTGATAGTCCCCGACTCGCCGTGCCCAGGGTTGCGGTTAGCAGAATTTTCGGCAGAAATGCGGCACGAGCGGCGCCGATATTGGCATTGGCTGCGATCAGCTTCTGCTCGGCGGCGAGCACATCCGGGCGTGCGAGCAGCACGTCACTTGGCATGCCTGCCGGGACTCCTGCCGTCAAATCGGAGATCAAGCCCGTCGACGCCAGTTTGCCGCCTTCGGTAAGCGTCTTCGCGTCGCCGACCAGCAGACGCAGGGCATTTTGAGCGGTGGCTTTGCTACGCCCCAGATTTGAAACTTCGGCGCGCGCGTTCTGAAATGCGCCATCGGCCTGTAAATAGTCGAGGTCGCCCGCCAGACCGACGTCGCGCCGACGAGCCACCAGAGTACGGGTTTCCTCGCGGCTTTTCAGCGTCGCCCGGGCGAGGTCGAAGCGCGCGCTGAGTTCGAGCAGGCTCAGATAAGCGTTGGCGACATCGCTGATCAGCGTCAGACGAAAGGCGCGACGCGCGTAGTCGCTTGCGAGGTAGCTGGCGCGGGCGGCAGCATCCAGGCTTTTAACCCGACCCCAGAAATCCAGCTCGAAAGCGGCGATGCCGAGATTGACGTCGTAGCGCTGGCTATTGAGTTGGCGACCCGTGCCGGAGAGATTGGCAGGCGTTAATGACGCAGCGCGCTGGGCGCCAAGGTCCAGCGTCGGGTAGCGGTCGGCGCGGGCAATGCCGGCCAGGGCGCGGGCTTCGTCAACCCGCGCCACGGCGATGCGCATATCGCGGTTGTGCTCCAGCGCCGCGGTGATCAAACCCTGCAGGCGCGAATCGGTGAAATAGGCGCGCCAATCGGCTGTATTCGCGGATGTAGTCGCCGTACTGCCATCGCCGAGTTTTACCGGCCACTCGGTTGGCACGGGTGCTTCGGGGCGCTGGTAGTCGGGCGTGAAGGAACATCCGGCCAGCGCCAAGGCAAGTAGCAAAGGAAGGGATTTAGACATTGTTCTCCTCCTCGTGCCGACGTGCGTGACCGGGGAAAATACGCCGTACGACGACATAGAAGAGCGGAACCAGAAACACGGCCAGAACCGTCGCGGCAACCATACCGCCCATAACGCCGGTACCGATAGCGTGACGACTGTTGGCGCCCGCACCGGTCGAAATTGCCAGCGGCAACACGCCGAAAATAAACGCGATGGAAGTCATCAAGATCGGTCGGAAGCGCAAACGACAGGCTTCCAGTGTTGCTTCAACCAGTTCCATGCCCTGGTCTTGGAGTTCGCGCGCAAACTGGATGATCAGAATCGCATTTTTGGACGAAAGGCCGATGATGGCGATCAGGCCGACCTTGAAATACACGTCGTTGGGCAACTCGCGCAACATCACGGCGAGCACAGCGCCGAAAATTCCCAGCGGCACCACCAGCATCACCGCAGCAGGAATCGACCAGCTTTCATACAAGGCCGCAAGGCAGAGAAAAACCACGACCAGCGAAATGCCGAACAGCAAGGGCGCCTGGCTGCCGGATTGCCTTTCCTCCAGTGAAGTCCCCGACCACTCAAAGCCGATACCTGCCGGCAGTTTCGCCGCGACCTCTTCCATGGCGGCCATGGCTTCACCGGTGGAGCGCCCTGGCGCGGGATTGCCGGATATTTTCATGGCCGGCAAACCGTTGTAGCGATCGAGCTTGGCGCTGCCGAGGATCCAGCTTGCGCTCGCCAACTCGGCTAGCGGAATCATTTCTCCGCGCCCGTTTCTGACCGGCACCCGCAAAATGTCCTCCGGTGTACGCCGGGTTTCAGCTTCGGCCTGCATTTGCACGCGCAGGATGCGCCCTTCCCGCACGAAATCGTTGATGTAGGAAACGCCCAGGGTGGATTGCAGGGTGTCGTTGAGTTCGGCCAGATCGACGCCGAGCGCGCGCGCCTTGAGGCGGTCGATATCGAGGAAAAGCTGAGGCCCGGCCTCCTGGCCTTCGGGCCGCACACCCGCCAGTGCCGGATTCTGTGCAGCGAGCCCCAAGGCCATATTGCGCGCCTCGAGTAATCGATCCCGACCCAGGCCATTGCGATCCTGCAATCGCAGATCAAAACCACCCACCGCTGCCAGTTCGGGAATTGGCGGCACATTGACGGCGAAGATCATCGCCTGTTTGATGCGGTAAAAGGTCCGATTGGCACGCTGTACCACCGACGTCGCCGAGTTCTCGGGAAGAAGCCGCTGGTCCCAATCCTTGAGACGGACAAAGGCGATCGCGGCATTCTGACCACGACCAAAAAACGAAAAGCCGGCGACGCCAATCACATGCTCGACTTCTTTTTGCTCCATATAGAACTTCTCGACCGTCGCCAGCACTTCCAGGGTGCGTTCGCGTGTCGCCCCGGCCGGCAATTGCACAACACTGATGAAATAGCCTTGATCTTCCTCGGGCAGGAAACTACCCGGCAACTTGCTGAACAGCCAACCCGTCGCGCCAAGAATTACGGCATAGACCAGCAACCAGCGTCCCGGTTTGCCAAGAATGCGCCGTACGCTGTTGCGGTATCCGGTTGTGGTGCGTGCGAAAAAGCGGTTGAACCAGCCGAAAAACCCGGTTGATGGCAACACATCATCCTGGCCGGGCTCATGCTTGAGCAGGGTCGCGCACAGAGCCGGGGTCAGGGTTACGGCCATCAACGCCGAGAACATCATGGTCAGCACCAGCGTAACTGCAAACTGGCGATAGATTGCCCCGGTCGCCCCACCAAAGAAGGCCATCGGGACAAATACAGCTGAAAGCACGACGGTGATGGCAATGATCGCGCCGATGATCTGATCCATCGCCTTGCGCGTCGCGTCGCGCGGCGACAAGCCTTCTTCGCTCATGATGCGCTCGACGTTCTCGACCACAACGATAGCATCGTCGACCACTATTCCGATCGCCAACACCATCGCGAACAGAGTCAGCACATTGATCGAATAGCCAGCGATGTAAAGACCCACTGTCGCGCCAACCAGTGCCACAGGTACAACAATGGTCGGAATAAAGGTTGCCCGCAGGTTTTCCAGGAACAGGTACATCACCAGAAAAACCAGGACCATGGCCTCGGCCAGTGTAATCAGCACTTCCTTGATGGATATCTCAACGAACTTCGACGTGTCGTAGGGAACCGCCCAATCCACACCCTTTGGGAAGAACTTTGCCAACTCGCTCATCCGAGTCTTGATCGCCTTTGCTGTATCCAGCGCGTTGGCTCCCGGCGCCATGCGTACAGCAATGGCCGCCGTCGGCTGACCGTCGATGCGCGCCTGGATCGAGTAATCCTGTGCGCCGAGCTCGACGCGGGCAACGTCCTTAACCCTGACGGTCGCACCATTCGGACTGCTGCGAATAATGACGTCGCCAAACTCTTCCGGTGTCGAAAGACGACTGCGGGTAACGATCACCGCATTCAATTGCTGGCCCACAGCAGCCGGCACCTGACCCAGCTCGCCGGCGGCAAGTTGAGTATTTTGCGAGCGCACGGCTTTGGCAACGTCGGCTGGTGTCAGGCGGAAGGCGTTGAGCTTTTCCGGCTGCAGCCACAAGCGCATCGAATACTCTGTGCCGAACAGGATCGCTTCGCCCACACCCGGTACGCGACGAATGTTTTCCAGCACATTGGCCGCGGCATAACTGCCCAGCGCAATGTTGTCCAGTGACTTGTCCGGCGAAAACAGCGTCAGAAACAACAAATAGTTTCGTGCCGACTTGGCCACAGTAACACCCAGGCGCCGCACGTCTTCGGGCAAGCGCGCTTCTGCTCGCTTGATACGGTTCTGGGTTTCAACCGAGGCCAAATCGAGATCGGTGCCAGCTTCGAAAGTCAGCGTCAGGCGACCGGTACCTAGTTCGGAAGCAGACTCCATATAGAGCAAGTGCTCAATGCCATTCATCTCCTGCTCGATCAGCGCGATTGCGGTTTCTTCGATGACCTGGGCTGAAGCTCCGGAATAATGAACGGTGATGGCCAACGCCGGGGGCGCCACCGACGGATAGCTGGTGACTGGCAATTGGCGCGATGCCAGGCCACCACCGAGCAGAATAATGAGAGCAATGACCCAGGCAAAAATCGGGCGATCGATGAAGAATTTGGCGAACAAAGTAAGTGCCTACTACTTTGTTTTTAGCTTGGTATCAAGCTTCAAGGCTGCTGAAGCGGAACTCGGCGAGTCTTTTGACTTGCCCAGCAAAGCGTCTGCGGGATTCCAGGGTACGGGCTTGACCACACTTCCCGGTCTGGCCTTTTGCAAACCGTTGACGATGACTTTCTCGCCGCCCTTTAGGCCTTCGGTGATCACGAAATCCTGACCGGCCATGACGCCCGTTTTTACCGGACGCACCTGCACTTTGCCATCGGCGTCGACCACCATGACCGTCTGGCCCCGGGGTCCGCCGGACAATGCACGCTGCGGCACGCGTATTACATTGTCGATACTCGCCTGTGGCAGGCGCACCTGGACAAATGTACCGGGCAATAAATCGCGACGTGGATTGGGGAATTCGGCACGTAGCGCTACCGCACCGGTATTCGGGTCAACCGCCAGATCCTGAAATTGCAAACGACCTTTGAACGGATAGATTGATCCATCGTCGAGAACCAACTCTACTTGGGCCGATACAGTTTTTTTCTGTTGCCCGCTTTTTATCGCCCGTTGCAAGCGCAGTAGGTCAGCGTAGGACTGGGTGAATTCGGCTCGAATCGGGTCAATCTGCTCTATGGTTGCCAAATGCGTGGCTTCGCCCTTGCCCACTAATGCACCCTCCGTCACCAGTGCGCGCCCGATGCGCCCTGATATCGGTGCTGTCGGATTTGCGTTCTCCAGATCGAGATTGGCCTTGGCGACAGCAGCCTCGGTCTGTTTGAACTTCGCCTGGGCCTGATCAAATTCCTGCTGGCTGACTGCCTTAATTGCAAGCAGCGGCCCGTAGCGATCCAGACTTGCCTTTGCTGCGGCCAGGTCAGCCGCTGCCGCTGCAGCCGTCGCCCGATAGCTACGCGCATCGATTCGGAACAGCGGCGCACCGGCCTTGATATCCGTGCCTTCGGCAAACAATCGCTTTTCCACCACGCCTTCGATGCGAGCCCTTACTTGCGCGGTACGCTTAGCGGACAAACGTCCAGGAAGATCCTGGCTAAGGTTTGCGACGCCGGGCTGGACCACAATCACATCCACTTCTGCTGGCGGTGGTGCGGAAGCAGCGCTTGGGGATGGAGCTTTTTTACCGCCGTCTCCACAGGCGGCAAGCAAACCGAGCAGCAATACCGTGGCAATTCTTTTCACAAAAGACTCCGTTGAAAGTCTGAATTTGGTGCAGCGAGAAAGGGAAAAGCACCAACAACGTTTATGAGAAACGCACAGCATAAACCAGGCACTTCTAACCGCTTGCTAGTATTTCATGTCGCAAACAAAAAAGGCAGCCGGAGCTGCCCTTTTTGTTTGAAGTACCTACCGCTTTGTGCGCCGATACTTCCGTTACGTGGATCAGCGTCAGTGACGCTGTTTGCGCAAGCGGTCGATAGCGGAAAGCTGGGCGATGGCTTCAGCCAGTTCAGCCTGTGCGCGGGCATAATCCATTTCGGAACTGCGGTTGACCATGGCTTCTTCAGCAAGTTTCTTCGCTTCCAGTGCCTTGGCCTGATCAAGATCAGCACCGCGTATCGCCGTATCGGCCAGTACCGTCACCAGGCCCGGCTGTACTTCAAGCAAGCCACCGGCAACAAAAATAAGCTCCTCCTTGCCATCCGCCAGTTTTACACGCACTGCACCGGCCTTGATGCGGGTCATCAGCGGCGCATGGCCGGGCAGTATGCCCAGTTCGCCCGCTTCACCCGGCAGGACGACGAATTCCGCCAGTCCCGAGAAAATCGATTCCTCGGCGCTAACGACGTCAACATGAATAGTCATGGCCATTACCTTACCCCTTCACGGCTCTTATTGGAGCGTTTTAGCCTTCTCGAACACTTCTTCGATCGCGCCGACCATGTAGAAGGCCTGTTCGGGAATCGTATCGCATTCACCATCGACGATCATCTTGAAGCCCTTGATGGTGTCGGCCAGCGATACGATCTTGCCCGGCGTGCCGGTAAACACTTCGGCGACGTTGAAGGGCTGCGAAAGGAAGCGCTGGATCTTGCGCGCCCGGGTCACGGCCAGCTTGTCTTCGGGTGCCAGTTCGTCCATGCCCAGAATCGCGATGATGTCGCGCAGCTCCTTGTAGCGCTGCAGGTTCGACTGAACGCGGCGGGCGACGCTGTAATGCTCTTCGCCAACGACCAGCGGATCGAGCTGGCGCGAGGTGGAATCAAGCGGATCGACGGCTGGGTAGATACCCAGCGAAGCGATGTCACGCGACAACACGACGGTAGCGTCGAGGTGGAGGAAGGTGGTCGCCGGCGACGGATCGGTCAAGTCATCGGCAGGCACATACACAGCCTGAATCGAAGTGATCGAACCAACCTTGGTCGAGGTGATGCGCTCTTGCAGCTTGCCCATTTCGTCGGCCAGTGTCGGCTGATAGCCCACGGCGGACGGCATACGACCCAGCAGCGCGGAGACTTCGGTACCGGCCAAGGTGTAACGGTAGATGTTGTCGATGAAGAGCAGGATGTCCATGCCCTCGTCGCGGAACTTCTCGGCCATGGTGAGGCCGGTCAGCGCCACACGCAGACGGTTGCCAGGAGGCTCGTTCATCTGACCAAACACCATCGCCACCTTGTCGAGAACCTTTGAATCTTCCATCTCGTGGTAGAAGTCGTTGCCCTCGCGCGTCCGTTCGCCGACGCCGGCAAACACCGAGTAGCCACCGTAGGACTTGGCAATATTGTTGATCAGCTCCATCATGTTCACGGTCTTGCCGACACCCGCGCCGCCGAACAATCCGACCTTGCCGCCCTTGGCGAACGGGCACATCAGGTCGATAACCTTGATGCCGGTGGGCAACAGCTCGGTAGAAGGCGAGAGTTCATCAAACTTGGGCGCCTTGGAGTGAATCGGCCGTAGTTCGTCGTATTTAATTGGGCCGGCCTCGTCGATCGGGCGACCCAGCACGTCCATGATGCGACCCAGCGTGCCGGAGCCCACCGGGACCGAAATGGCCGCACCCGTCGGCTTGACCGACATGCCGCGACGCAGGCCGTCGGAGGACCCGAGCGCGATGGTGCGCACGATGCCGTCGCCAAGCTGCTGCTGCACTTCGAAAGTCAGACCGGATTCGGCGTTGCCGGAATCGGCCTCGTCGAGAGTCAGCGCTTCGTACACCTTGGGCATGGCTTCGCGGGGGAACTTGATGTCCACCACGGCGCCAATACACTGAACGATGTTTCCGTTGCTCATGGTTGTTTCCTTAATGTAATTCGCCAAATTCAATCATTACTCGGCCGATCAGCCCGCAATCGCCGCTGCACCGCCAACGATCTCCGAGATTTCCTTGGTAATCGCCGCCTGACGCGCCTTGTTGTAGACCAGCTGCAATTCCTTGATGACGCTACCGGCGTTATCGGTCGCAGCTTTCATCGCCACCATCCGCGCCGATTGCTCCGAAGCCATGTTTTCTGCCACGCCCTGATAGATCAGGGCTTCAACATAGCGCACCAGCAATTCGTCGATGACGGTTTGTGCATCCGGCTCGTAGAGATAGTCCCAGCTGCGCTCCGGGGTACCCATGCGTTCCCCACACAGGGGCAGCAGCGGCTCAATCACCGGCTCCTGTTTCATGGTGTTGATGAAGCGCGTATAGGCAATATGTACCGCATCCAACTCACCCGCCTGGAAGGCGTCGATCATGATCTTTATCGGACCGATCAGCTTTTCAAGATGCGGCGTGTCGCCCAAATGAGTAACGTGAGAAACCACATTTGCACCCATACGCTGCATGAAGCCCATACCCTTGTTGCCGATACAGGTAACTCGTATGTCCGTAACGCCGCCCGTCTCCCATTGGCGCATGGTATTCAATGCCTGCCGCAGGATATTGGTGTTCATACCACCACACAGACCCTTGTCCGTCGTCACCACAATCAGCCCGACACGCTTTACCGGCGCGTCCTTGCCGCGACCAAGGAAAGCGTGACGGTACTCGGTTACATGGGCCTGCGAAAGATTCGCCGCCAAACGACGAATCTTCTCGCTGTAGGGACGTGCAGCCCGCATCCGTTCCTGCGCCTTGCGCATTTTGGAAGCAGCCACCATCTCCATGGCCTTGGTGATCTTGCGCGTGTTCTGGACGCTCTTGATCTTGGTGCGGATCTCTTTACTGCCTGCCATGATCGCTCCTTATCAACAGTTGGCGATCAGGCCCAGGACTTCTTGAACTCGGTTACCGCAGCCTTGAGTTCGGCCTCGGCATCTTTGTCCAGATCACTGGTAGTTTCGATCTTGGTCATCATGTCTGCATGCTTCTGGTGCACGAATTGATGTAGTTCCGATTCGAAGGCGAGGATTCGCGTGACATCAATGTCATCCATGAAGCCTTCGTTTGAGGCGTACAGCGTGACGGCCATTTCGGCAACAGACAGCGGCGCATATTGCAGCTGCTTCATCAGCTCCGTTACCCGGCGGCCACGCTCAAGCTGCTTGCGGGTGGCTTCGTCAAGATCGGAAGCGAACTGGGCGAAAGCCGCCAACTCGCGATACTGGGCAAGTGCAAGCCGCACACCGCCACCGAGCTTCTTGATCGCCTTGGTCTGTGCCGCGCCACCGACGCGAGAAACCGAGACACCGGCGTTCATGGCAGGACGAACGCCTGCGTTGAACAAATCGGTTTCAAGGAAGATCTGGCCATCGGTAATCGAAATCACGTTGGTCGGCACGAAGGCGGAAACGTCACCGGCCTGGGTTTCGATAATCGGCAATGCCGTCAGCGAACCAGTCTTGCCCTTGACTTCACCGTTGGTGAGCTTCTCAACCCAGGCCTCGGAAACGCGCGCAGCACGCTCGAGCAAGCGTGAGTGCAGATAGAACACGTCGCCTGGATAGGCTTCACGGCCTGGCGGACGACGCAACAACAGCGAAATCTGGCGATAAGCCCAAGCCTGCTTGGTCAAATCGTCATAAATAATCAGGGCGTCCATGCCACGATCGCGGAAGTACTCGCCCATCGAGCAACCCGTATAGGGAGCGATGAACTGCGTTGCCGCAGAATCGGAGGCGGTTGCTGCAACCACGACGGTGTATTCCATCGCGCCGTGCTCGGTCAGCTTGCGCACCACGTTGGCTACGGTCGAAGCCTTCTGGCCAATCGCAACGTAGATGCAGAACATGTTCTGCCCTTTTTGATTGATGATGGCATCAATCGCAACGGCCGTCTTGCCTGTCTGGCGGTCACCAATGATCAGCTCGCGCTGGCCACGACCGACGGGCACCATCGCGTCGATAGCCTTGAGTCCGGTCTGCACCGGCTGTGACACCGACTTGCGCCAGATCACGCCCGGAGCAACTTTTTCGATCTTGTCGGTGATCTTTGCGTTGATCGGACCTTTGCCATCAATCGGCTCGCCCAGCGCATTGACCACGCGGCCGAGCAGTTCGGGGCCAACCGGCACCTCGAGAATGCGCCCGGTACATTTAACCGTGTCGCCCTCGGAAATATGCTCATAGTCACCAAGCACCACAGCACCAACAGAGTCACGCTCGAGGTTGAGTGCGAGACCGAAGGTGTCGCCGGGGAATTCCAGCATTTCGCCCTGCATTACGTCGGTCAGACCATGAATACGGCAGATGCCGTCCGTGACAGATACCACGGTGCCCTCATTGCGGGCAGTGGCAGCCAACTCCATGTTCTGGATCCGGCTTTTGATCAGATCACTGATTTCGGATGGATTGAGATTCATCTAATTACTCCTAGTTCTTTAGCGCGGTGGCCATGGCGGCGAGCTTGCCGCGGACCGAGGCGTCAATGACTTCATCGCCGACGGCAATACGGACGCCACCAATAAGTTCGGCATCAATCTTTACGGTCACCTGAACCTTGGACTCGAACCTGCGTTCGAGATCGGCCACAAGTGCCTTCAATGTTGCATCATCAAGAGCAAAAGCCGAGGTGATCTCTGCATCGCGGACACCTTCCTGGCCATGCTTGAGCTCGTTGAAGAGCTCGCTGATTTCAGGCAGAACAAAGAGTCGATCGTTTTCCGCAAGGACGCGAACAAAATTCTTCTGGTCGACCGAAATTTCAGCCTGCGCCTTGGGACTTGCTACGTCGAGACAGAGCTGCGCCAACTGGTCGCGGGTCAGGCGCGGGTTACCAAAGCACTCTTCCATTTCCGGACGGGCAGCGACAGCGGAAAGCCGGTCCAGCACCTCCGACCATGCGGCCAGCGCGTTCCCGCCCTTGGCGAGCTGGAACGCGGCCTCGGCATAGGGACGCGCCAATGTGACGTTCTCGGCCATGGTGGTTTAAAGCTCCGATTTGAGCTGGGTCAGCAGCTCTGCGTGCGCTTGGGCGTTGATTTCCTTGCGCAGGATGCGTTCGGCACCGGCCACGGCGAGCGCGGCGACATGTTCGCGCAGAGCTTCCTTGGCTTTTTGTGACGCGGCGGCGGCTTCGCCTTCGGCGGCCTCTCGAGCAGCGTTGACGATGCGAGCGCCTTCGGCGCGCGCCTCTTCTATCAGTCCCGCCACTTGACGTTCGGCACCACTACGAAATTCCGAGGCGGTTTCCCTGGCCTTGCGCAATTCGTCAGAAGCCATCTTTTCAGCTTGCGCCAGATCGGTCTTGGCCTTGTCTGCGGCCGCAAGCCCATCGGCAATCTTGCTTGCGCGCTCGTCGAGTGCCTTCATGATGGGAGGCCACACGAAAGTCATCGTGAACCACGCCAAAATGAGGAACACAACCAGTTGGGCAAATAACGTTGCGTTCAGATTCACGGTAGTCGCTCCTTAAGCGTTGATGGAGACGATTACTTGGGCAGGCTTGAAAGGAACGGGTTGGCAGTGGTATACCACAGGGCAATACCGGTACCGATAATGAACGCAGCGTCAATCAGGCCAACCAACAAAAACATCTTGGTTTGCAGAGTGTTCATCAGTTCCGGCTGACGCGCGGACGCTTCAAGGAAGCGGCTGCCCATGATGCCGATGCCGATACATGCGCCTGCGGCGCCAAGACCAATGATCAGGCCAGCGGAAAGAGCAACAAAACCAACCATTTGTTCCATGACAACTCCTTTAGTAACAGATTTTAGATTGTGATGATTGAGACAGAGGACTAATGGCTCTCATGCGCCTGGCCGATGTAAACCAGCGTCAGCATCATGAAAATAAACGCCTGCAGCGTGATGATCAGAATATGAAAGATCGCCCAGATGGTTCCGGCAAAAACTCCACCGACCCACAACAGGCCACTACCGAAGGTGCCGGCCCAAGCCGCACCCATCAAAGCGATCAGCATGAATATCAATTCGCCAGCATACATGTTGCCGAACAGCCGCATTCCGTGCGATACCGTCTTGGCGACAAACTCGATCATCTGCATCGCGAAGTTGACTGGGTACAGCAGTGGGTGGCTACCAAAGGGAGCGGTGAACAATTCGTGGGTCCAACCACCAATCCCCTTGATCTTTATGCTGTAGTAGATGGTAAGCAGAAATACGCCTAGCGACATGCCCAAAGTGGCATTGAGGTCGGCGGTCGGTACAACCCGCATATACGCGTGGCTGGGATCATTGCCGGTGGCGCCGAATATCATGGCCCACACATTAGGCAGCAAATCTACCGGCAGCAGATCCATCGCGTTCATGAAGAAAATCCAGACAAACACGGTAAGCGCCAACGGAGCGATGAAGGTGCGATCACCATGCACAATCGACTTGGATTGCGACTCCACCATTTCTACCAGAATTTCGACGGCGGCCTGGAAACGTCCCGGCACGCCGGAAGTTGCTTTCGTCGCAGCACGCGCAAGTATCAGCACGACCAAAAGGCCGAGCGTGACAGACCAGAATAGTGTATCGAGATGGAATACCGTCCAGTCGACCAAAGCCGTCTGCTTGTGACCCAGGCTGTTCAAGTGGGTCAAATGGTGAACGATGTATTCTGATGCGTTCGGAGCGTGCTCAGTTGCCATTGTCAGGCCTTAATCAATATCACAAACAGATTTGCTTTCAGCGCTACGATCAGCCCAGCCAACAATGCCAGCCAGTGAAGGTCTCGATACGCCCCCGCCACTATCACGAGCAACGCCAGCGTTGCCGCGACCTTGATGAACTCACCTACTAGAAATCCCGCTGCTGACGCCCTGCCGCTACGCGCTGCTGCCCATAGACTCAAAGCAAAAAGCAGGTTCGGAATTACCACTACCGTACCGCCCAAGCCTGCTGATATGGCACCATGCTGCCCTGCCCACATCCATGCCAACCCGGCGGCGGCAAATGTTGCAACAATTTGATGAAGCACAGCCCTAAACATCTGCAAAATTAGGCCGCGTCCGAAAGCCGGCGAATATAGGGGATTGATCGGTGGTTGTCAAACATTTTATGGTGCGGCGCGCCATTTTTTTGTGGCCACGGTCGATTGATTTTGGTCAGCCCGCAGATGGTGTATATCGATCCCTCTTGAGGCACTTTGCTGGCTGCTAACCGAGTCGGGCCAGCAAACCATCCAATTGGTCCAGACTGGCAAATCGGATGCTCAGACTCCCGCTGCCTTTGCGATTGGCGCTGATACTCACCGTAGCCCCAAGTCGATCCGAGAGTTCCTCTTCGAGCCGCACCAGATCGCGATTAGGCCTTTTTTCGGCATGTTTGTTCGCGGGAGGGTTGAGCTCCTTTGCCACCAAACGCTCTGTCTCGCGCACCGAGTAGCCCTTGTCAACCACTAGGGCGGCGACGCGACTCTGTTCGCTTTTGGAAAGTGGCAGCAGCGCCCTGGCGTGGCCCATTTCGATGTCGCCAGCCATCAACATGTCCTGCGCTGGTTTCGCCAGTTGAAGCAGGCGCAACAAGTTCGTCGCCGCGGAGCGGGAGCGGCCGACGGCATCGGCGGCTTGTTGGTGCGTCATCTGGAATTCGTCTATAAGGCGCTGCATTCCAGCCGCCTCCTCCAGCGGATTCAGATCTTCGCGCTGGATATTCTCGATCAACGACATCGCCAGCGCGGCTTCGTCAGCAATATCGCGGATCAGCACAGGCACTTCCGCCAGTCCGGCGATCTGGGACGCGCGCCAGCGTCGCTCGCCGGCGATGATCTCGTAGCGACCATTGCCCACCGGGCGGACGGAGATCGGCTGAATCAGCCCCTGGACCTTGATCGAGGCCGCCAGTTCTTCCAGCGAGCCGGGGTCCATGCGGGTACGGGGCTGGTATTTACCGGGTTGCAGCGCACTTACTGCCAACATCTCCTGGCGCTGGGATTCGGGGGAATTATTGGCGGCCAGCAGCGCGTCTAGTCCGCGTCCCAAGCCCTTCTGTTTTGGTGGGTTCACTGCTTTTCCTTCCATGAATTGACGCGTTCAATCATCTCTTCGGCAAACGCCAGATAGGCCTGTGCGCCCTTGGCGGATTTGTCGAAAAGAACGCCGGGGACCCCGTAGCTGGGTGCTTCGGCGAGGCGTACATTGCGCGGTACCAGAGTTTTGAACACCTTGTCGCCGAAGTGCTCTTCGAGCTGCGCCGAAACCTGGTTGGACAGGGTATTCCGCGGATCGAACATGACCCGCAGCAGACCGATAATCTTCAAATCACGATTCAGGTTAGCGTGAACTTTCTTGATAGTATTTACTAGATCAGACAAGCCCTCCAACGCGTAATACTCACATTGCATTGGAATGATCACGCCGTGAGCGGCGCATAGGCCGTTCAAGGTCAGCATCGACAGGGAAGGAGGGCAATCGATCAGAACGAAGTCATATTCCTCCTGATGCGCTGCCAGCGCTGTCTTGAGGCGCATCTCGCGCGACTCGAGGTCCACCATTTCAACTTCGGCACCGGCTAGGTCACGGTTGGCTGGCAAAACGTCAAACTTGCCAGAAGGCGACTGCACCCGCGCATGCTCGAGGCTCGCCAGCTGTAGCAGCACTTGATACACGGATGATTTGAGGCTGCGTTTGTCAACCCCGCAGCCCATGGTTGCGTTGCCCTGAGGATCAAGATCCACCAGCAGGGTTCGCTTTCCACGGGCCGCCAGCCCGGCCGCCAGATTGACGGCAGTGGTGGTCTTGCCGACCCCGCCTTTTTGATTGGCTATGGCAAATATGTGCATCGTCAGGCTCTCTCAAGAACAAGCAGGTGGCGCTGTGCATCCAGCCCCGGAACATGCAGTTGGACACGATCTACCACCGCCCAGGCGGATGGCAGGCGCTTTGATTCTGCCTCTGTAGCGAGACCTTTCATTGCATAAAGCCTGCCATTTTGCACCAGCAAGTGCCCCGCTAGCGCCACAAAGTCGGCCAACTCCGCAAAGGCTCTTGATACAACAGCGTCGAACTGCCCGCCCGGCAGGGCTTCAACACGTTGGCCAATTACCGTGATGTTCGCTAGACCCAGCTCGATCTTCGCCTGTCGCTGAAATGCGGACTTCTTTTCGACCGTCTCGATCAGGCTCATTTCCAGATCGGGTCGAGCGATTGCCAAGGGAATACCCGGTAGCCCCGCACCACTGCCGACATCAGCCCATCGCCGTCCTGCCAGAGCCGAGTTTTGAAGGGCTGATAGCATGGACAAGGAATCGAGCAAGTGCTGGGTCAGCATTTCGCCCTCATCGCGAATGGCCGTCAAGTTGTAAGTACGGTTCCATTTTTTGAGCAGCGCGAGATAGTCCAGCAGCTTTGACTGCATGTCTGCAGACAGTTCGAGCCCTAGGCCGACCAAGCCCTCCCGCAACCGAAGCGAGAGGCTCATGCCGCTTTGCGCCGTTTCAGATGGACCAACAGCAACGAGATCGCCGCGGGCGTCATGCCTTGCAGGCGAGACGCCTGCCCCAAGGTCTGCGGCCGCATTTGTGTCAGCTTTTGCCGTACTTCGAAAGACAGACCATGAACGTCCTGGTAGTCAATATCCACAGGCAAGGGCAGCAATTCATGGGCAAGACTTTTCTCAACCTCGTCTTTTTGTCGCTCGATGTAGCCCTGATACTTGGCCTGGATTTCAAGCTGCTCGACCACTTCGGTAGCCACGACCGGCTCACCTGCGCCCGGAAGACTCATTAGACTTGCGTAGCTAACTTCAGGACGACGCAGCAATTCGAACAGGCGGTACTCGTGCTCCATCGGCTGACCGAGCACCCGCATCTGATCCGCCTGTGGCAGCTGGCGCGGATTTACCCAAGTGGCTTTCAGGCGCTCGGTTTCAAGTGCGATGGCGTCCCGCTTGCGGTTAAACGCATCCCAGCGTGAATCGTCCACTAACCCTAGCCCACGGCCAATTTCAGTCAAGCGCAGGTCTGCGTTGTCTTCACGCAAGGACAGGCGATACTCGGCGCGACTGGTGAACATCCGATAGGGCTCGGACACGCCGCGCGTGATCAGATCATCTACCAGCACCCCCAAATAGGCTTGATCGCGACGAGGCGCCCACGAAACTAGTTGTTTTGCACTGCGCGCAGCATTGAGACCGGCCAACAATCCCTGCGCTGCGGCCTCTTCATAGCCGGTGGTGCCGTTGATCTGCCCAGCGAAAAACAGCCCGGCAATTGTTTTGGTTTCGAGGCTGTCCTTCAGGTTGCGCGGATCAAAATAGTCGTATTCGATAGCGTAGCCGGGACGGGTGATATGCGCGGTTTCGAGACCCCGGATGGAACGAATCAGTGCCAGCTGGATGTCGAAGGGCAGACTGGTCGAAATACCCTGCGGATAGATTTCGTGGGTATCGAGGCCTTCCGGCTCAAGAAAGATCTGATGACTGTCCTTGCCCGCAAAGCGATGAATCTTGTCCTCAATCGAGGGGCAGTAGCGCGGCCCGACCCCTTCGATGACGCCGGTAAACATCGGCGAGCGGTCAAGTCCGGAACGGATGATGTCGTGGGTGCGACTGTTGGTCTGGGTGATCCAACACGGAACCTGGCGCGGATGCTGATCGGCGCGACCCATGAAGGAGAACACCGGCGCCGGATTGTCACCTGGCTGAATCTGTACCGCAGAAAAGTCGATACTGCGTCCATCAAGGCGCGGCGGCGTCCCGGTCTTGAGGCGACCCACGGGAAGCTGAATTTCTTTCAGCCTCTCAGCCAGCGAGATTGCCGCCGGATCACCAAAACGCCCGGCGCGATAATTGGCCAGGCCAACATGGACCAGCCCATTTAGAAAAGTACCCGCCGTCAATACCACCGCCGGGGCTTCGAAGCGAATACCCAGCTGAGTAACCACCCCCGTCACTCTGTCGCCCACAAGGATCAGATCATCTGCAGCCTGCTGAAACAATGTCAGGTTAGGCTGGTTTTCGAGTCGTGCGCGGATAGCTTGCTTGTAGAGTTGGCGGTCGGCCTGTGCCCGAGTTGCGCGCACCGCCGGCCCCTTGGAGGCATTCAAGATGCGAAACTGGATCCCGGCTTCATCGGTCGCAGCAGCCATCGAACCACCCAGAGCATCTACCTCCTTGACCAAGTGACCCTTGCCGATCCCGCCAATTGATGGATTGCAGGACATGGCGCCCAGGGTTTCGATGTTATGCGTCAACAGCAGTGTCTGAGCGCCCGTGCGCGCCGCAGCCAAAGCCGCCTCGGTGCCGGCATGGCCGCCACCAATCACAATCACATCGAACGAACCAGGAAATTTCACGCTAAAAGATCAAGCCAAAAAGAGGCGCAATGATACGCCTCTCTTTTCAAAAACGCTGACTCAATAGCAGCAAACATCGCTTGCTTGACGCGGCTTGTTGGATGGGCGCCAGTAATCAGACTGAGGGCAACAATGTTTCACGTGAAACCTGCCGGCACATGTTTCACGTGAAACATCGCATCCATTATGCCCACCAAAGCAGTTCATCTCATAACCAAATCACTATCGTAACGACCGACAGAATAGTCCGATCACAGATATCAACTAAACGTCTCGTAAGCCAGACGAACAATCAGGATCGACGCAACCACGATAAACACACCTCTCACAAAACCGCTACCGTGACGCAATGCCAGCCTGGCGCCCAGCAGTGCTCCGACGATGTTAAGAGCTGCCATACTCAAGCCAACCATCCAAAGCACGTTGCCACTCGGAACGAAATAGAACAAGGCCGCCAGATTGGTGAAAAAATTGACGACTTTGGATGCGCTCGATGCATGCAGAAAATCAAGCCGAAACCAATGCACAAACGCAAATATCAGAAAACTGCCCGCTCCGGGACCAAAAAACCCATCATAAAATCCCAGCACCGCGCCCACCAGCAGCGCCCGCCAACGCTCCTGGTCTACCGTCAATCGCTCGCCTGATACTGAACCAAAGCTCGGCTTGATCACGGTGTAGACCAGGACCAATACCAGCAAACCAAGAACCAGCGGACGCACGACTTCCTTTGGCATCCATGCCACAGCCATGGCACCACCAAAAGAAAATACGAAAGCCGCGACGGACGCCGGCAAAGCAATGCTCCAGGGCAGAGCAATCTTTCGTGCATATCTGATCGCGGCATTTCCAGTGCCAAAGACACTGGCCAGTTTATTGGTGCCAAACACCACACCCGGCGACTCGGCAGGCAGCGCCACCAACAAAGCAGGCATCTGAACCAGTCCGCCGCCACCCGCCACTGCATCAACAAAACCCGCGAACAAAGCGGCTGCCAGCAGCATGATCAGATTGAGTTCGTCCATGTCGGACCGCTACTTGCCGATACAAAAACGCGAGAAGATTTCTCCCAACAGATCATCCGCTCTGAACTCACCGGTGATCCGTGACAGCGCCTCCTGAGCCAGACGCAACTCCTCTGCGCAGAGCTCGATCTGAGCCAAGCACCGTGCCGCCAGCGCCGACTTTTCGGCGGCAACGGTAAGCGCCTCCAGATGCCGCTCGCGCGCTAGCACCACATCCTCACCATGGCCGCTCCAACCGGCAACACGCAGCAGTTCGTCTCGCAGCAGATCGATACCATCACCCGTTTTCGCCGACAGGCGCAGGTGCACACGCCCGGCTTCCGTATAGCGAGCCGCCCCCTGCCCAGCCAGGTCACACTTGTTTTCCACCGCAATTCTCTCTATGCCAGCCGGCAGACGTACGGCAATGGCGTGATCTGCCGGGGTTTCACCGCTGCGCGCATCCAGAATTTGCAACACCACGTCGGCCCGCTGTATCTCACTCCAGGCGCGCTCAATACCGATTTTTTCCACAATATCATCGGTATCACGCAAACCCGCTGTATCAATAATATGTAGCGGTATACCATTGATTTGTATAGTTTCCCTCACCGCGTCGCGGGTCGTGCCAGCGATCTCGGTGACTATCGCGCGCTCCTCGCCAGCCAGTCGATTCAGCAAGGAAGATTTGCCGACATTTGGCATGCCGGCCAACACCACATGCAGACCCGAACGCAAAACATGTCCGGCGCGCGCCCGGCTCAACAAGGAATCCAGATCAGCACGAAACACGGACAATCGCTCGGCGGCATCGGTATCCTTTAGAACATCGACCTCCTCCTCCGGAAAATCCAGCGTCGCCTCGACGAGCATGCGCAACTCGATCAAGCGCCTAACCAGCGCATGCACTTCGCGGGAAAAATCCCCCGACAAGGACCGCAATGCGGAACGAACCGCTGCGGCCGTGCTGGCCTCGATGAGGTCGGCGACCGCCTCAGCCTGAACCAGGTCAAGCTTGTCATTGAGAAAGGCCCGCTTCGTGAATTCACCAGGCTCAGCCACCCGCGCACCAAGCTCGATGCAGCGCGCCAGCAGAATCTGCATCACCACCGGTCCGCCATGGCCCTGAAGTTCCAGCACGTCTTCGCCAGTGAAAGAATTGGGTGCCGGAAAAAACAGCACGATACCGCGATCAATGGCACCGCCTTCGGCACCCAGGAAATCGCAAAGCGTTGCACGACGAGCTTGCGGCGTGACACCAGTCAAAGTCTCAGCGAAAGCCAGCAGATCGCATCCCGATACACGCACCACTCCAATTCCACCGCGGCCAGGGGCGGTAGCTATGGCGGCGATGCTATCGATGCGTGAAGAAACCATCTGAGAGTACTTTTTTGGAGCCAAGCGCCCCGAAACCCCGATCCCGGATCAACCGGCCGAGTTAGGGCTTACTTCTTTGAGTTCGCCTCAACCATGCGGGTAATCTGCCATTGCTGCAGAATTGACAAGGTGTTATTCACTACCCAATAAAGCACCAGACCCGCCGGAAAGAATAGAAACATGCCGGTAAACATGATCGGCATGAACAACATTACCTTGGCCTGAATAGGATCAGGGGGAGTCGGATTGAGCTTTGTCTGAATAAACATGGTGGCGCCCATGATTAGAGGCAGCACAAAATACGGATCTTTCACCGAGAGATCGGTGATCCAACCCAGCCAGGGCGCATTGCGCATCTCAACGGTGCCCAACAACACCCAGTAGAGCGCAATGAACACGGGGATCTGCACCAGAACCGGCAGGCAACCCCCCAGAGGGTTCACCTTTTCCTTCTTGTACAGGGACATCATTTCCTGGTTCAGGCGCGCCTTGTCGTCCCCGTAAGTCTCCTTGAGTTTCACCAGCTTTGGCGACAGCACACGCATTTTCGCCATCGACTTATAGCTCGCCGCCGACAATGGGAAAAATGCCGCCTTGATCAGAACGGTCAGCCCAATAATGGACCAACCCCAATTGCCGAAGATATTGTGAATCGCACCCAACACCCAGAACAACGGAGCGGCAACCACCGTCAGCCAGCCATAGTCAACCACCAGATTGAGACCAGGCGCGATTTCCTCCAGCTTGCTCTGCTCCTGCGGGCCAGCATACAAAGAAACTACGCTTTTGCCGTCCGCGCCGACCGGAACAATGACGCCAGCCGAATACAGATCAGCGCCGACGCCGCGCATATAGAACTCACGCTCCACCCCCGCCATAGGCAGCCACGCAGCGACAAAGTAATGCTGAATCATGGCCACCCAGCCGTTGTCGGCCTTTTTAGCAAATTTTGCCTTGTTATTGAGGATTTCCTCAAAGTCGACCTTCTGGAATTTCTCCAATTCGGTGTACACCGCCGGCCCGGTAAAAGTTGACACACCCATCATCAAGGAGTTTCCCTCGCCTCCCTCGGCTGGCTTGCCATCCCGCGTCAGTTGATAGTAGGCATTGACCCCAGCAGCCGCGCCTTCGTGACGCACATCAATCTTGTAGCTGCCGCGATGGAAGACATAGGTCTTAACAACGTTGCCACCATTGCCGTCGCTCGCTTCGAGTCGCAACTCAAGCTGCTGTTCGCCGTCCTTAAGCACGTGATTGCCGCCGGCAAGCTTCCATTCTGTCTTGTGATTTGGCAGTCCTTCGCCGATCAGGCCAGATTGTGCAAGATAAACATGCGCACCGCCGTTATCCAGCAATACAAAGCGTTTGGACTTGTCCCCCGTAGCGGGATGCTTGACCAGCTCCAACCGGGTTATGTCGCCGCCTTGGGAAGAAATGTCCGCCGTGTACAGATCGGTTTTTACTGTAGCACTCGAAGCACCGGGCGTTACCGTGGCCGCAGCTGCGGTAACACCTGGCACTGCAGCGGCGCCGCTGGCAGACGGTAAAGTCGGTGTTGGCACCACGCCGGCGCTTGTCACCTTAGCGCCAACCGCTACGGCTGAAGGTGGTGCCTTGGGAATATTCTGCTTTTGCCAGGCGTCCCAAAGCATGATCAGCGAAAAGCTGAAAACCAATAGCAGGATCAATCGTCGGTTATCCATTACAGTCTCGGCAATGATTCATTCAGAACGAAAAAACAAGATCCAGTGGTATCTAATCCAACGACAACACGACAGACCCCATCCAAAAATCAAGGAACCGGATCATACCCGCCTGGATGCCACGGATGACAACGGCCAACCCGTCTTGCAGCCAGCCACAGTCCCTTGAATAAACCGTGGCGACGCAGAGCATCCATTGAATAATCGGAGCAGCTCGGGTGAAAACGGCATCGATTGCCCAGCATGGGACTAATCGCCAACTGATAGGCTCGAATCAACAACAAAAACGGCTGCACAAACGAGAATCTCATTTCACATCCGCGGGCAGACGTCGAAACAAATTTTCAAATTCCGTACGCCACTGTTTCTTTTGCGTACCATCCCGCGCTCTCACGCCCTTGACAGGCGATTTAAGGCGCAAAACAAGATCGCACGGCGGAAACCCTACCGCCACCAAGCGAAATGCTTCCCTTCCTTGACGCTTGATCGCGTTTCGTAAAGAGGCTGCACGCGCAAGCCGCTTCGGTACTATTAAACCAAGCCTAGGCTTGGTACCGGGCTTGGCCCAGCAAAAGTGCAAGTCGAAAACCGCACTGCGGACAACTCGCCGGGCTGCCATGACGGCAGTAAATTCCCCCGGCCGGTGCAGGCGCTGTTCCGGACCAAACGAAGCTGTCCGTTTAGACAGCGAGACGATGACGGCCCTTGGCACGACGCGCGCGGATTACAGCGCGACCACCCCGGGTACGCATGCGCACAAGGAAGCCGTGTGTGCGCTTACGGCGCACAACCGAAGGCTGGTAGGTGCGTTTCATGGCTATATCCCCCGAACAAAGAAAAACGGGGGATTACAGCGGTTTACAGGACATTTGTCAAGGACATCAACTTGGTATGGCTGTGGATAACTCGGGTCGAAACCGCTAGAATGTGCCCTCACTCGAAGCAAACGGGTGACCAAAACAAGAAAATTTCCGTATTGTCATTTCCTGTCGTACTTCGCGCCGAGTCTATCCAATTGTAATGAGTGAATTCTGGTCCACCTGCATGAACCGCTTCGAGCAGGAGCTTCCTGCACAACAGTTCAACACCTGGATCAAGGGTCTGCGCCTGGAAAAAGACGCGGCGGGGCCGACTCATTTCCGCCTTGTTGCGCCGAATCGTTTTGTCCTGCAATGGGTACGGGAGCGCTATCTGGCACAGATTGAAGCTCTTGGTTTGGAGTTCTTCTCGACACCTGTCAACATTAATCTGGGGGTCGCCGAGCATGTGGCTGCCACGCCGTGCGAGGCGGTCGATAGTGAAGTGATGCCGGTAACTGCGACTGTAACCACCATTGCATCGAGCAGAACAGGTGATCCGGCATACGAAAAGACCCGACTCAACCCGGAGTTTACCTTTGATACCTTGGTGACAGGGCGCGCCAACGACCTGGCACGCGCTGCCGCCCAACAGGTCGCAATCAATCCCGGGGTTTCCTATAACCCCCTGTTTATTTATGGCGGTGTTGGTCTAGGTAAGACTCATTTGATCCACGCCATCGGCAATTCCATTTTTTCAAGTAATCCAACAATGGAAGTGCGCTACGTCCACGCAGAAGACTACTTTTCTGACGTGGTTCGCGCTTTTCAACAGAATTCGCGCGAGGCTTTCAAGCGCTACTACCGCTCACTGGACCTGCTGCTAATTGATGATATTCAATTTTTCAACCGCAAGGACCGGACCCAGGAGGAATTTTTCTATGCCTTCAACGCCCTAGTTGAGGCGAAGAAGCAAATCATAATCACTTGCGATACTTATCCAAAAGATGTTCAAGGACTTGAAGAGCGCTTGGTTTCACGTTTCGACTGGGGACTAACTGTCGCCATCGAACCGCCGGAACTCGAAATGCGTATCGCCATCCTTAAGAAAAAGGCTGAGGCTGAACACATTACTGTCTCAGACGATGTTTCCTTTCTGATTGCAAAAAACCTTCGTTCCAATGTCCGTGAACTAGAAGGTGCGCTAAATCGGGTCGTTGCTTACGCCCGGTTTCACGACCGTGAAATCAATCTTGACGTTGCCAAGGAAGCCTTGCGTGACATCATCGGAGCTACAAACCGCCAGATATCTCTCGAACTGGTGCAAAAAACAGTGTCGGACTTCTACAAAATAAAGGTTGCCGACATGTACTCCCAAAAACGTACACGAGCCATTGCTCGGCCTCGTCAAGTTGCCATGTGGCTTACTCGTGAACTGACCTCCCACAGTCTTCCAGAAATCGGCGAAGCTTTTGGAGGACGTGATCACACCACTGTAATGCATGCCTGCCGCACCATCATCGATTTGCGTGGAAAGGACAGCCGACTCAACAACGACCTGCATGTACTAATGCAAACAATCAAAGGTTAGTGTGTGTACAAATTACCCGAACAACCTATTGAAGTATTGTGGATAAGTCTATTCAAACAGGGACAACCTAAAAACCATTCACAATCCCCCACATCGAGACAGCACACTTTTCAACATACTTATTAACGCTATAATTCATTGTATTTATTAAGTAATAGACGGTTATACACAGATAGCGCTCTCCCTTATTAATACTAAGAGATTTATATATGCTCCTATTTAAAGGTCCACGCGATCAGCTTCTTTCTCCTTTGCAGTCGGTATGCGGCATAGTGGAAAAACGCCATACGCTGCCTATACTGTCCAACGTATTGATGGAAAAAGATGGCGAAAAACTTACGTTGTTGGCGACAGATATCGAAATACAAATCACGACCCAAACGCCTACTGTCGGTTCGGATAAAGCCGCGATGACCGTAGCTGCAAGAAAGCTGCAAGACATACTGCGTTCTCTACCGGAAACAGCAGAAGTGAGTTTGACGCTGGATGAAAAACGATTGCAGTTGAAAGCTGGCAAGAGCCGATTTAATCTTCAGACACTACCAGCTGAAGATTTTCCGCGGATGACTTTGGTTGAAGGGCAACCCACTCGTCTATCGATAACCCAGGGACAAATGAAACGTCAGCTTGCTCTGGTTCAGTATGCTATGGCGCAACAAGACATTCGCTATTACCTCAACGGTTTGTTGTTGGTCACCAAAGGCAATGAATTACGTATGGTCGCCACCGATGGCCACCGACTTGCGTACGCATCTGAAACGTTGGCAGAAGCGATAGCACCGATAGAAGTGATTCTCCCGCGCAAGACAGTGTTGGAACTTTCCCGACAGTTGTCTGACAACGATGATCCATTTGAAATAATTCTGACACCAACTCAGGCTCGGTTTAAATTTGGAAGTATCGAACTTATCTCAAAACTTATTGACGGCAAGTTTCCTGATTATGAACGCGTCATTCCGCAACACCATAGCAAGCTTATTAAGCTGTCAAGAAACATGCTTTCGGCTTCGTTGTTAAGGGCAGCAATTCTTACCAATGAAAAATTTCGCGGTGTTCGTCTGGTTCTTGGCTCTGGCAGTCTCAAGATAATTTCGAGCAATGCAGAACAGGAAGAAGCGCAGGAGGAAATTGAAATTGAATATGAAGGTGAAGCGCTTGATGTTGGCTTCAACGTAACCTATCTGCTTGACGTCCTGAATAACGTCAGCAACGAAACGATTGAGCTACATCTTGCCGACGCCAATTCCAGCGCACTTTTTGTACTTCCTGGCAACGAGACATTCAAGTATGTCGTGATGCCAATGCGCATCTAAAAGCGGAAAAGAATAGACCTTTATGATTGACAGCAACAACTCACCAGCGTACGACGAGTCCAGTATTCAACAACTCGAAGGACTTGAGGCCGTAAGAAAGCGCCCGGGTATGTATATCGGCGACACATCCGATGGCACCGGGTTGCACCACATGGTGTTTGAAGTCGTTGACAACGCTATCGATGAAGCATTGGCAGGGCACTGTGATGATATTTCTGTGACCATTCACACTGATAATTCAGTTTCGGTAACCGACAACGGGCGGGGCATTCCAACAGGTATCAAGTTTGACGATAAGAACGAACCGAAACGTTCGGCGGCGGAGATCGTCATGTGCGTGTTGCATGCAGGTGGCAAATTTAATCAGAACTCCTACAAAGTCTCGGGTGGTTTACATGGTGTCGGCGTGTCTTGCGTCAATGCCTTGTCGAAGTGGCTGCGCCTTACCATTCGCCGCGGTGGCAAAAAGTATTTTATGGAATTCAATCGTGGCCACGCCGTCGATCGCCTGATTGAAAACCAAAATGGTGTCGAGGTATCACCTCTAAAAATTATCGGCGACACTGAGCAAAGAGGCACTGAACTACATTTCATGGCTGATGAGGAAATATTCGAGAACGTCGAATTCCACTACGACATCATCGGCAAGCGTTTGCGCGAACTTTCCTTTTTGAACAATGGCGTCAAGATCAAGCTGATTGATCAGCGCACCGTTAAGGAAGAGGATTTTGCGTTCTCCGGAGGGGTCAAGGGTTTCGTCGAGTACATCAATCGAACCAAGACAGTGCTACATCCCACCGTGTTTCATTCATCCGGAACTTCGATTCAGAGCGGCGTCAATATCGATGTCGAAGTTGCCATGCAATGGAACGACTCCTATGCCGAGCAGGTGCTGTGCTTTACCAATAATATTCCGCAATCAGACGGTGGTACTCACCTTACCGGGTTGAGAGCTGCGATGACCCGCGTCATCAACAAGTACATTGAAGAAAATGAAATCGCCAAGAAAGCCAAAGTGGAGATTTCCGGCGATGACATGCGAGAGGGTCTCGCTTGCGTGCTGTCGGTCAAGATGCCCGATCCAAAATTTGCTTCTCAAACCAAGATGAAGCTGGTTTCGTCTGAAGCCCGCCCGGCGATTGAGGAAGTAGTTGCACAGAAGCTTGCTGATTTTCTTCTGGAACGTCCGCTTGATGCCAAAATCATTACTGGAAAGATCGTAGAGGCCGCGCGTGCGCGCGAAGCGGCGCGCAAGGCGCGTGACATGACTCGACGCAAGGGTGTGCTTGATGGTCTCGGTCTACCGGGAAAATTGGCAGACTGTCAGGAGAAGGATCCTTCGTTGTGCGAAATCTATATCGTCGAGGGTGATTCCGCCGGTGGTTCGGCTAAACAGGGCCGCGATCGAAAATTTCAGGCCATCTTGCCGCTGCGAGGCAAGGTGCTTAACGTCGAAAAGGCCCGTTACGACAAAGTCATTTCAAGCGAGCAGATTGTGACTCTGGTGACAGCGCTCGGTTGCGGCATTGGTACCGAAGATTTTGACATCGCCAAATTGCGCTACCACCGTATCATCATCATGACCGACGCCGACGTTGATGGCGCCCATATTCGTACACTACTGCTCACCTTTCTCTATCGGCAAATGCCTGAACTGGTCGAGCGTGGGCATATCTACATCGCCCAACCGCCGCTGTACAAAATCAAGCATGGAAAAACAGAGACCTATATAAAGGATGACCACGAACTCAACCAGCATTTGTTGCGCCTTGCGCTGGACGGAACACAGCTGACACCGCGCGCCGGAGCTGCTGCGGTTGAAGGAGAGGCACTGGGAGCATTGGCTCGCGCATATTTGCTTTCCGAAGCTGTGATTCGTAGAGTTACTGACTTCATCGATGGCGAAGTGCTGCACGCCTTGTTGGCCCACGACATTGCAGTCGACACGTCAAGCGAGGCAACCACCCGTGACAGTGCCGAGAGGATAGCTCGCCATCTTTCTTCTGAAGTCCGCATCGAATCGCGTTTCGACGACAAACACGAACGCTGGATGCTGGCTGTGATTCGCATGCGTCATGGCAACTTGCGCACCGGGCGCATCGACGAGGATTTTCTTCTCTCGGGCGACTATCTGCAGATTCGCCGGACCGCCGAAATGATCGCCGGACTCATGGGCGATGGTGCTGTGATCCGTCGCGGTGAGAAGTCGCTGGCGGTAACCAGTTTTGCTGACGCCATGAAGTGGATGCTGAACGAAGTCGAACGCGGTCTGGGCAAGCAGCGCTACAAAGGTCTGGGCGAAATGAATCCGGGGCAGTTGTGGGAAACCACCATGGACCCGGCAGTGCGTCGCCTGCTGCGAGTGCAGATTGATGATGCCATCGTTGCCGACGAAATCTTCACGACTTTGATGGGCGACAATGTTGAGCCACGTCGTGCCTTCATTGAGTCAAACGCGCTGTACGCGCGCAATATAGACGTTTAGCCATGAAGACGAAAATTTCGCGACCCTAAGGTCGCGTTTTTCGAAATGCAGTTCTGGAAGTGATAGTGAACTTTTCCTATGGCCGGGTGACCTGCCTTGGTATTCGGCTTCGCGGGCAGGACTCCTCGCCGTAGCGGATGGTGATACGGCACTCATACGCGTCACGACGAACAGCTTTAGTGCAAAGGGAAATCCCCTCTTTCAGGATTTTCCGAATTGGCGTCGTCCACAATTAGCGCTTAGCGCTAGGCTGTCGGCACGGGGTTGGTAGCGCTGGAGTTTAGGGCCAGCCTCTCATTTTCAGGAGGCTTGGCCACCCTCAGGATGCGTGCCACGCCTTCCTCACCGATTTGTCGCAGTCGTTCTGGTGAGTTGTAGATCCGTCCGACGACGCCCATCCCTTGCATCAGGGTCAATAGCGCCTCGGCGCCAGCTTCGACAGAAAATTCAGATGGCAACTCACCCGCGTTTACGGCCGCGCGAAGCAGATCGCCAAATAACCGGGTAGTCCCGTCAAAAACGCCGGCAACCCGTTCGCGAACGGCGGGAGATGAGGCCGCGAGCTCGCTGCCAAGGCTGCCAAACGGACAACCGAGTACAGCGCCTTGTTTGCAGGCAATCTCTTCCGATACCTCGTACAAGCCCGAAAAGAATGCGCGCAGCTTGTTCAAAGGCCTCATGTCGCTGCCAAGCATAGGACCCAGTGCCTCGCCCAGACCCTTCCACCGTGCGTCAATGACGGCCACTGCCAAGGCTTCTTTTGAAGGAAAGAAATGGTAGAAGCTGCTTTTGGAAACGCCTGCCTGGGAACAGATCTCCTGCACGCCCAGGGCCGCATAGCCATGAAAATGGATCATTTGCATGGCAGTGGCCACAAGGCGGTCGCGGGAGTTGGCTTCGGTATCCATGCCGCAATTATAGATTGACTGGACCAATCGGTACAGTCTAGAATGATGCGACTGGACTGACTGGTCCAGTACCGGCTAAACAGGAGATGATATGGACCCTTTCAAGACACATGGCGCAGTCAGCTGGACTGGATTGCAGACAACCGACGACAAAGCCGCGACGGCTTTTTACCGGGAAACGTTTGGCTGGACACTGGAGCAGGCGCAGATCCCAGGCATGCCACCCTACACGCTGATCAAGGTCGGCGACATACCAATTGGCGGAATTACGCAGGCTGCCGATGGACAGGCGCCAGGGTGGATGAGCTATGTCACGGTCACTGATATCGAGGCTTGTGTCGCTACCGCTGCCAAATTGGGTGGCCAGGTCATACAGGCGCCGTTCGAGGTTCCGACGGTCGGCCGTATTGCGGTGATCGCCGATCCGCAAGGCGCCATCCTTGCCGCCATTCAATACGCCAACCCCGCCTGAGGACATTAGGATGAAACTCTATTACTACTCCCGCTCACACAACAGCCGTCGCGTTCTGGCTTTGATTCGTCATATCGGTATCGAGGTAGAACTTGATCATCGCGAACTCAGCAAGGGCGAACACAGGACGCCGGATATCACGGCCCTCAATCCGAACGGGCTGCTGCCAATATTTGTTGATGGCGACTTTGTGCTCTTCGAATCCAATGCCATCATGCAGTACCTGGCCGACAAATACGGACCGACCGAACTGTATCCGGCCGATCTGAATGCGCGTGCAAAGGTCAATCAGTGGCTGTCATGGCAGATGTGCCACCTGTCACAGACGACCGGTCCCTACGTATTCGAGAATCTGGTCAAACCTCTTTTCGACATGGGCGAGCCAGACATGATCCGCCTGGACAAGGTGGCTGTCGATTTCAAGAAGTACGTTGCCGCGCTCGACAACCAACTGGGCCAACAGGCTTGCGTCGCTGGGGCACACCTGACACTGGCAGATTTTTCGATAGCCTCTAACCTTATGTACGCGGATATCGCAAAAATGCCCTGGCAGGATTTTGCCAATGTTCGTGCCTGGTACGCCCGAGTGGCGGCACTCGACTCCTGGATTGCAAGCGAACCGAAACCCTGAACAATCGTGTGGAAGGGGCAGAAGAAGGAATCAAGGCTGACAAAACCCGACCAAAAAGCGTGTTGCCACCGAAGATCACACCATCATGCTTAGAGCGTAACGCCTAAACTTAGGGCAGCTACAGCCATAGAATGAACGCCTCCTCCTCCGATTCGCAAGAATTGGATTCAACCCGGTACTACGGTGCCGGGTTTTTTGTGTCACCGAATTTTTGGGGGAGAAGGTGCCCGGGCGATTGAGGCGAGTGCCAAGATTCAGCTTCTCCAGTAGTGGCTTTCACAGAACTGACCGGGCAAAGTCGCAGTTTCAAAGGCGCGAATTCAAGTATCTTCAGAATAGAGCAATATTGCACCGCAGCAATTCACCTTGACAAACCTGATACACGCACTACAATGCCGCACTATTGCGGTGCACCATCAATAGTTATCAAGGAGTTTTGTAGAAACAGTCAGGGCACCAGCCACTGATCAACTAGCTATTCAGGAGTTCATCATGTACTCGCTTCCCGAGCAGATTATCAGCGCCAATCGCGCCAGTGTCGAAATCTTCACAACATTCGCCAGCGCGGCATTTTCTGGCGCTGAGCGTGTTGTGGCTCTCAACATGAACACCGTTCGCAATTTCCTCGAAGAAGGCAGCGGCACCAGCAGGTCCTGGCTCGCGGCGAAAGACATGCACGACGTGATCGCGATGCAGTCGACTGCGGCAAAGCCTGACTTCGACAGGTTCGGTGCATATGCACGCCGAGTCTACGATATCGCTACCCAAACCCAGGAAACAATGAGCCAGATGGCTGAAGTCCGGGTGTCAGATATCAACATGCGCCTTGATCAGAAGCTGGAAAAAATGGCCAAGAACGCTCCGGCTGGAACCGATCTCGCGATGAACGCTTTGCGTTCGGCTATGTTTGCAGCGAACTCGGCCTATCAGGGTATGAGCAAAGCGGCCAAGCAATTCACTGAACTGGCGGAAGCCAATCTCACGGTGGCTACGGCCACCAAAACCGTCCGAATAGCTGCCTAATCCAGCGTTCGGAGTTCCTTCAGCCGGCCCGGCAAGGGTTGGTTCAACACTCGATGCAGATCGCGTCGAGATTTCCTGCAGTTTGGGAAACAGCCCACCTGACACGGTGAGCGCTACCGAAGAAATATGTCTCAGACGTATCGATTCATACAGGTAGTGGCTGAAAGCACTGGTCTTACGTTTCTTTGCAGGCCGTCGCTCGTTTGCAGGTTTTACCGCAAGCACGTTGGCGCACTGAACACGAAATAGGAGAAATCATGTCTGCAACTTTAACCAACAGGTATCTGATCGCGCCCCGCATCAATTCCTTTCTTAACTATCTGCATCTCGACTTCGCAACGATTGGTCTGGTACTGCTGCTCGTTCTTGCTGCCGGAGTCGCCCAGAACTTCCGTGGTCAACAAGTCGAAGTCAGCGAAACGGCAAACATTGCTGTAGCCACCGAGCTTCCCGCTGAGACTCTGAAACCGTCAAAAGTGGCAATTTCATTGACACCTGTCATGCAAGCCGCGCTTGATCAGGTATCCCAGCGCTACCGTGTGTCCGCCGACGCCATTGAGCCCGTGTTCAAGGCCGTCCAGGTCGCCGCCCGCCAGCGCGGGCTAGACCCGCTGCTGGTCATAGCGGTAATCAGCATCGAATCCAGATTCAATCCTTTTTCCCAGAGTCCCATGGGGGCGCAAGGCCTGATGCAAATCATTCCGCGTTACCACCAGGACAAAGCGCTTCAAGTAACCGCTGATCGTCCTTTTCTGGATCCCATTGCCAACGTGCAAATGGGAACCCAGATACTGCAGGAGTTCATCCGACAGCAGGGCAGCGTGATTGCGGGACTGCAGTACTACAACGGCGCGCTTGGTGACGCGGAGCAGGCCTACGCTAATAAAGTGCTCGCTGAAAAGCAGCGACTTGAGCGCGCCCAGCGAAGAATCGCGCAAGTCGCAAAGAACACTGCAGTCTAAATTCGGCGGCGCTTGCAACCTGCAGCGAATTCAACGAGGGGCTGACGCTCGAAACAGGATTGAATTGCCTCAGCAGGGGTTGTCTAAGAACCTCCTCTATGGATCTTGATCGCTGATAACGTCAGCAACGAGGCTGTACGAATGGCTACCGGATGCCTCTTGCTGTCCTTGCGTCGCCAGCTTGGCCGACCAGGGCAAACTATCAAAAACTTCGGGCACCCGTGGGTGCCCGAAGAAATTTCCGTCGCCAAAAAGTTTCGCGCCGCCCCATCACCATCGACAGGGCCAGCCCGGAATCAGAAGCGATAGGCCGATTCGCCGTGTGAAGTGATGTCCAGACCCTCACGTTCCTCGTCCTCGGGTACCCGCAGGCCAACCAGAATATCCGCCAGCTTGAAGGCGATGAAGGCAACCGCGCCGGACCAGACAATAGTGATGCCCACTGCCACTGCCTGCACATAGACCTGATGTGCGATAGAGAAGTCGGCTGCGCCCGTGCCACCCAGCGAAGGCGAAGTAAAGACACCTGTCAGCAGCGCACCGAGAATACCGCCTACGCCATGCACGCCAAACACATCTAGCGAGTCGTCCGCGCCGAGCATGTGCTTGAGGCCATTGACACCCCAAAGACAGACCACGCCCGCAGCAAGCCCGATTACGATTGCGCCCATCGGCCCTACCGAACCGCAAGCTGGGGTGATCGCCACCAAGCCAGCGACGGCGCCGGAAGCACCACCCAGCATGGAGGGCTTGCCTTTGGTCATGGCCTCTGCACCCGTCCAACCCAGCGTTGCGGCGGCGGTGGCGAACAGGGTGTTGAGGAAGGCCAGCGCGGCACCTGAGTTCGCCTCAAGGTTGGATCCGGCGTTAAAGCCGAACCAGCCCACCCACAGCATCGAGGCGCCAATCATGGTGAAGGCCAGCGAGTGCGGCGCCATCGCTTCCTTGCCGTAGCCGATGCGTTTGCCTACCAGATAGGCACCGACCAGACCGGCGACACCGGCGTTGATATGCACCACGGTACCGCCAGCAAAATCCAGTGCGCCCAAGCCCAGCAAGTAGCCGCCAGCACCCCAGACCATGTGTGCGATCGGCAGGTAACAGAAGCTGAACCAGATTACCGAGAACAACAGCACGGCAGAGAACTTGATCCGCTCGGCGAAGGCACCAACAATCAGCGCGCAGGTAATTGCGGCAAACGTAGCTTGAAAGGCGATGAACACGTATTCAGGCAGCTTTGCGGCAGGCGAGAAGGTGTCGGCCAGGCTGCCTCCATTAACGCCAGCGAGGAAAAGCTTGCTCAGGTTACCGATGATGGCGCCCTCTCCGCCAAAGGCCAGGCTGTAACCATAAACCGCCCACAAAACGGTTATCAGCGAGAACACCACCAGCACCTGCATCAGCACCGAAAGCATGTTCTTGGCACGTACCAAACCGCCGTAAAAAAGTGCGAGACCGGGTACCGCCATGAATACAACGAGCAGTGTGGATACCAGCATCCATGCGACGTCGCCCTTATTGACTGTTGCAACGACTGCTGGAGCTGCCGCCGCCTCAGCAACCGCGGCAACCGCCGCAGCAACGGGCTCGTCGGCAGCAAAGACTCCGCCAGCGAAGCTGACCGCGAGTGTGGCCAGAAATATGGCTAGTAATCGTTTCATTTCGTATCTCCCTTAAAGAGCTTCTTCACCGGTTTCACCGGTGCGGATGCGGATGACTTGCTCGATATCGAAAACAAAGATCTTGCCGTCACCAATCTTGCCGGTGCTGGCTGTCTTTTCAATGGTTTCGATTACCTGTTCCAGGAGGTCGTTACGAATGGCAGCTTCGATCTTGACCTTGGGCAGAAAATCAACGACGTACTCAGCGCCTCGGTAGAGTTCGGTATGTCCTTTCTGCCGGCCGAAGCCTTTGACTTCGGTAACGGTGATTCCTTACACGCCGACCGTTGCAAGCGCCTCACGGACCTCGTCAAGTTTGAATGGCTTGATGATTGCGGTGACTAGTTTCATGGCTGTTTCCTTTCAGAATTGGATAGCATCGGTAAGCGTTAAAACGCTTTCGAGAAGCTCAGCACGACAGCGCTTTTCCCTGCGTCATAGGCCGACTTGCCCGAGCCTGCGACCGCACCCCAGCAGTACACGTCAACAGCGGCGTTGGTCGGAGCGTTTCCGGTACAGCTTCCATTTGAGCTGGATCCCGTGACTGCCAGACCGAAGACGCCATAGCCAGCATCCTTGCTCACGCCGAGTTTGTAGTCGGTATAGGAAGCCGGACCGTTGCCCTTGATCTTCTGGTCTCCGATATGGGCGTTGATGCCCCAGCCGTTGCCCAGATCAAAGGCGCCATTGATTTCGAGGTAACCGCTACCGTTGGTCTTGTTCAGTGCGCCGCTGGTTTGGCCCCAGCCAAACAGGGCCGTTGTCGAGTGGGAGTACTTGGCGGTCAGCCACTTCCAGCTCAGAGCACCATAGATCTCGGTGGTGTCGGGCTTGAGGAAAGTCCCGCCAACGGTCAGGTTGCTTCCTGGGTAGTTGTAGGTGATCAGGCCAACATCGAAGCCGAGGTCGTTGGCAATCGAGCCTTTGTAACCGCCATAGAGATCAATCTCAAGGCTGTTCGAAGCGGCGTTGGTGGCAGACCAGTAGTTGTCCGCTACCCAGTTCACGTTGGACGCCCAGGTGCCGGCGTAAAAGCCGCTGGAATGCGCGTAATCGAACCCGCCCTGCAGCGCCGGTTTGCCGGCCGACTGACTAATGCCGCGAAATACGTAATTCGAGACGACCCCGACGTTGCCGGTAAAGGCATGGGGGCTGGCATCGGCCGCCGCAGCGAAGGCGGTGGGAAATGAAAGGGCTCCAGCGACGACAGCGGTGAAAAGGGTGGTGCGCATGATGTTGCTCCCGAAAAAGATAATTAGAAATTGCTACTCCTCTTACGCAGGGTCTATGCCAGCACTACTAATCATCTAATAAACATGTAGATAGAAAGTTGTGATGACGGTTTTTGAGATGTTTTGCACCAGTCCTGGCACCAAACGGAGACGGCTTGCACCACTTTGGTGCGTCAAGGATTTTCGACAGTAGGCGGCTTTGTCGCTGTGCTAGACTTTCGCTCCGGCTTTTGTCACTTAATGATGGCTACGCTGGCATTAACTCCCGCTGAAACAGCGTTTTACGATCCTCGCAGGAAGCTCACCATGCTCAATCCAAAATTGCTCGATGAAATGTCTTCCCGTGTGTCCACGCTGCTGGCGGCCACCCCGGCTGGTGACATCGAAAAGAACATGCGTGCTGCGCTTTCCGGTTTATTTGGCAGGCTCGATCTGGTGACGCGTGAAGAGTTCGACGTGCAACGTGAGGTCTTGAGCCGTGCGCGCGAAAAACTTGTCGCACTCGAAGCTCGCATTGTCGAGCTGGAAGCCCACGCTCAACCCGTCCCGCCGATTCAGGCAGACAGCGGCCCGAAGTAGGGTCATCGGTGTCGCTCGCCGTTCTTCGCTCGCGGGCGCTGGCGGGCCTTGCGGCTCCGGAAGTCACTGTCGAAGTGCATCTCGCCTCGGGATTGCCATCCTTTACCCTGGTTGGATTGCCCGATACCGAAGTCAAGGAAGCTCGCGATCGGGTACGCGCCGCGATCCAGAACTGCGGTTTTGATTTCCCGCAACGACGGATTACTGTAAATCTCGCGCCAGCCGACCTGCCCAAGGAGTCCGGTCGATTCGATCTGCCGATCGCGCTGGGCATTCTGATAGCGTCGGGTCAGATCAAGGCACCCGATCTGGACACCTACGAGTTTGCCGGCGAGCTCGCGCTCTCGGGCGACCTGCGCTCGGTGCGTGGCGCGCTGGCCATGTGTGCCGCGATTCGTCAGGAAGCCGGGCCGGATCATCACCTTGCCCGGGCTTTTGTACTGCCGCTGGAAAGCGCGCCGGAAGCGGCCTTGATAGCCGCCATGACGATACTGCCGGCGCAGAACCTGCTGCAGGTCTGCGCCCACCTTGCCGGGCGCGAGTTGCTGGAGCCTTTCGCCGTATCGCCAGCGCCGAGTTTTAAGCACTACCCCGATCTGGCCGAAGTAAAAGGCCAGGCGCAGGCCAAGCGCGCCCTCGAGGTGGCGGCCGCCGGTGGTCACAGCTTGCTCATGAGCGGTCCGCCGGGCGCCGGCAAATCCATGCTGGCGCAGCGTCTGCCCGGCCTGCTGCCGCCGATGACGGCGACCGAAGCGCTGGAGTCCGCGGCGGTGCACTCATTGGCTGGAACATTCCGCCTGGAGCACTGGGGCCAAAGACCGTTTCGCTCACCGCATCATTCGGCTTCCAGCGCGGCACTGGTTGGTGGTGGTGGCACACCGCGCCCGGGCGAAATTTCGCTGGCGCATAACGGCACCCTGTTTCTTGACGAGCTGCCGGAGTTTCAGCGAGGCGTGCTCGAGGCCCTGCGTGAACCGCTGGAAACCGGGCAGATCAATATTGCGCGTGCCGCGCGCCGCGCCGAATTCCCCGCGCGTTTTCAGCTTGTCGCAGCGATGAATCCCTGTCCCTGTGGTTGGCAAGGCCACCCTGCCGGCAAGTGCCGCTGCACACCGGACCAGGTCGCGCGTTATCGCGGCAAGCTGTCGGGGCCCTTGCTAGATCGGGTCGATCTGATGCTTGACGTTCCCGCCGTTGATGAAGCCGATTTGTCTGCGCGCGGCGACGGCGAATCCTCGGCCACGGTGCGCGAGCGGGTCACGGCGGCGCGCGTCGTGCAGATTGAACGCCAGGGTAAGCCCAATGCACGGCTCAGTCCCGACGAAGTCGATCGCCATGCCCGCCCTGACGCAGCCGGCGCGAAGTTGCTCAAGCAGGCCATGGCGCAGCTGGCGCTGACCGCCAGGGCTTATCATCGCATTCTCAAAGTCGCCCGCAGTATTGCCGACCTGGCCGGCGCGACACAAATCAATGCGGCGCATGTCGCCGAGGCCATTCACTACCGGCGCGGATTGGCGGATTAGACAGCTCGAACCCGGGCCGATAACATTTCATGAGCACGACCAAATTCTTTAACCACGGGGAACACGGGGAGCACGGGGCGGGGCAAGTCTTTGATTTTCCCCCGTGTTCCCCGTGGTCCCCGTGGTCAAGTCTTTTCCGGCGTCCCCGGCTTAGGAGCATTTAAATGGAATACCGCATTATCCCCGTCACGCCGTTCGAACAGAACTGCACCCTGCTGTGGTGCACTGAAACCATGAAAGGTGCCTTCGTCGATCCCGGCGGCGATATCGACAAGTTGCTGGCAGCCGCTGAAAAATTCGGCGTCACCATTGAAAAGCTGCTGCTGACCCACGGTCATATCGATCACGCCGGCGGCACCGGCGAACTGGCCACGCGCCTGGGCGTGCCGATTGAAGGCCCGCAACGCGAAGAAAGTTTCTGGATCGATCAATTGCCGGCACAAAGTCGCAACTTCGGTTTTCCTCTGGCGCAGACTTTTACACCGGATCGCTGGCTCAACGATGGCGACACGGTTACGGTCGGCAATGAAACCCTGCAGGTGTATTTCACACCGGGGCACACGCCGGGGCATGTGATCTTCTTCCACGCGCCTTCGAAGCTGGCCATCGTCGGCGATGTGCTGTTTGCCGGTTCGATCGGGCGCACCGATTTTCCGCGCGGCGACCATCAAACGCTGATCGACTCGATCCACAATAAACTCTGGCCGTTGGGCAATGATGTGAATTTCATCTCTGGCCACGGCCCGATGTCCACCTTTGGCGAAGAGCGTCGCAGCAATCCTTTTGTTCGTGACGGAGCAGACCAATGACTCACCCATTCAAGTTTTTCCGTGCCGGCGGTTTTGACCAGGTACGCATCGACACCGCCGCTGATTTGCTGGCGCTCAAAGAGCTCGACCAGAAACTTTGGGTCGCGCTGTCCTGCCCGGTCAAGGGCATCGAATTCGATCAGCGCACGCTAAGCCTGATCGATACCGACAATGACGGACAGGTGCGCGCTCAAGAACTGCTGGCCGCTATCAACTGGGCTGCTGCACGACTGAATGACACTCAAGTCCTGGCGCAGAAACTCGAGGGCGTACCGTTGGCCACGATCAAGGACGACGAAGCCAATGCCGGCATGATCGCGGCTGCGCGCGGCGTTCTAGGCGAAGGCGAGAGCTTGGTCTCTGTGGCCGCGGCCAGCGCCGCTGAAGCAGACTACAGCGCCCGCGCCCTAGCGGCCTGGGAAGCCGCCGGCAGCGATGCCAAGCCTTTGGGTGACGCCACCGAAGCGGCGAGCGCCGTCGTAGCTGCAGTCAAGGAAAAGCTCGACGATTTCTTTGTGCGTTGCCGCCTCGCTGCTTTCGACACACGCGCCGGCGACGCCATGAATGCCTCCGACGACGCACTTAAATCCCTGGGCGCCGCCGCGCTTTCGACGGCCCATGTCGACATTTCCGCGCTGCCTTTGGCAAAAGTCGGCGCTGGCGCTATGGTGCCGCTGGGCGCCGGCAACGAGTCGGGCATCAATCCGGGTTGGGCTGAGCGGATTGCCGATTTCCGCGAAGCCGCCGTGGTGCCGCTGCTTGGTGCGCGGGCAGTACTCTCGGAAAGCGACTGGCTGGCGGTGCGGGACCAGTTGGCCGGTTTTGTCGCCTGGCAGGCCGCCAAGCCTGCCGGTTTACCGCCGGAAGCGGAGGCCGTGCGTGATCTCGAGCGCCTGGCGCGCTATGTGCGCGACCTGCTGCCCTTGGCCAACAATTTTGTCGCTTTTCGCGATTTCTATACACGTCAAGGCAAAGCGACTTTCCAGATTGGCACCCTGTATCTGGACGGTCGCTCGGCTGAACTCTGCGTCGCGGTCAATGACCCCGCCAAGCACGCCGCGCTGGCCGGACTATCGCGCATTTGTCTGGTGTATTGCGATTGCCTTCGCAATGGCGAAAAGCTGGCCATCGCTGCGGCGTTTACTGCCGGCGATTCCGATCAATTAATGGTCGGCCGCAATGGCGTGTTCTACGACCGGGAAGGGCGCGACTGGAACGCCACAATTACCAAACTGGTCGAGCATCCGATCAGCTTGCGCCAGGCTTTCTGGTCACCCTACAAACGCGTGATGCGCATGGTCGGCGAGCAATTGCAGAAATTTGCCGCGAGCAAGGCTGCCGCAGCGGAAGGCAAGCTTGGCGCCGCCGTGACCGACGTTGGCAAGACAGCTGGTACGCCCGTCGCCCCGGGCAAGCCGGCCGCTGCTGCTTTCGATGTCGCCAAGTTTGCCGGCATATTTGCCGCGATTGGGCTTGCCCTGGGCGCCATTGGAACCGCGTTGGCAGCGGCGCTAACCGGGTTGCTGGGGCTGTCGTGGTGGCAGATTCCGCTGGTTATTGTTGGCTTGATGCTGCTGATCTCAGCGCCGGCGGTGGTACTCGCCTGGTTCAAGCTGAGAAGCCGCAATCTCGGCCCGATACTCGACGCCAACGGCTGGGCGGTGAATGCCCGAGCCCGCATCAATATTCCCTTCGGAACTTCGCTGACTCAACTGGCGCAACTGCCCGAAGGCGCAGAGCGCGCTCTGAGCGATCCCTATGCTGAAAAGGAGCAACCCTGGGGGCTGTATTTTGTTGTTGCCCTGATAGTGTTTTTTGCGGCGATCTGGCTGACGCGCTGAAGTTCGTACTCGCCTGGCGCGCTTCAGTCCGACTCAAGGCACAATGCGCACGCAGATCTTGCCGTGCACCTGGCCTTGCTCCATCTGCTGCTGGGCGCTGGCGACTTGAGCCAGGCCGATGGTCTCCTGAATATGCGGAACGATGGTCTGATCGACAGCAAGTCGCGCCAGGCGCCGCAGCAGCTCACTATCGGTCTTGAGTAAAAAGGGCACGCAACGTTGTTGCGAGCCTAGCCGCGCTACCAGGGCGGACCAGAACAGCGCGGCCCGCGGCATTGTGTTGATGTAAACGCCCGTGGTGTTGAGGCGCGGCCTTGCACTGGTAAACGATGTGGCCGCCGCCGCATCGAGGATCACATCAAACTGTCGGTCAAGCGCCAGCCAGTTCTCTTTTTTGTAATCAATTACGCGTTTGGCACCCAGGCCGCGCACGTAATCGATGTTTGCCGTGCCGCACACACCGGTGACTTGAGTGCCCAGCAAACAGGCGATCTGCACCGCCGCCGAACCCACGGCGCCGGACGCCCCGGTAATCAGGATCGACTGCCCCTGCTTGAGGCCGGCGATATCTGCCAGCGACTGCAGGGCGGTTCCTGCGGCGACTGGCAAACAGGCAGCCACTTCATCGCTGAGTTCAGAGGGTGTCGGCGTGATCAGATCGGTATCCAGGGCGACGAACTGAGCACATGTGCCCTGCCCGTCCATCGGGTTGACCGAGCCAAAAACCCGCTGCCCCACGTTGTAGTCCTCGACATCGGCACCAAGTGCGGTGATGACACCGGCAAAATCCTTGCCCGTAATCGCCGGTCGTTTTGGGCGTCCGACCAAGCGCAGAATGCCACTGCGCAGCTTGAAATCAACGGGATTCAGGCTCGCCACGTTTACGCGCACCAGGACCTCGCCGCGCCCCGGTTGGGGCACCGCAAGCTCATTCAGCGATAGAACAGAAGCGTCGCCGAATCGCTCATACGTCACTGCTTGCATGTCTGACTCCCGTGCTTCAATGGCGCATTGAACCACAATGCGCTATGGGGTCTGGAGTAAAGCACGGACTTTACCTTCCTGCTTCGGTCCGGTCCCTCCGCTGTGGCACAATTGTTTGCTTGCTGCTTTGCTCTGACGCGAACAGCACCCACAATACCGGGACGCGACCCCCAGGCTCCCGTCGGGGGCCAGAATACCAATGACAATTCGCAATCTCGAGTTTCTCTTTCGCCCCAAGTCAATCGCCGTCGTCGCCGATGCCGACCCAAAAAACGCCGAGGAATCGAGTCGCTACGCCGAGATTGTGTTGCGCAATCTTGCCGCAGGTGGATTTGTCGGCCCGGTGCTTCGCGTAACTGCGACCACGCGTTCGCTGTTCGGCATTGGCGCTCATGTGCACATTGACGCACTCGAGATCGTGCCCGAGTTGGCAGTGATCTGCGTGCCGCTGAAGGATGTGGCGAAGATTGTTGCGCAGCTCGGGGCCAGCGGCACGCGCGCGGTGATCGTCGGATCTTCGATACACGAGAACATGAAAGACAGCGAGATTGCTCTGGCGCGAAAGGCGATTCTCGACGCCGCACGGCCCAATCTGGTGCGGGTTCTCGGGCCGGGCAGCGGTGGTCTGGTGGTTCCCGGCAGTGCACTCAATGCCAGCGTGTCGCCTGTCAATGCGATACCCGGCAGGATAGCGATGATTGCGCAATCGGCAGCGGTTGCCGCCGCCGTGCTCGATCGCGCTAACAGCCGAGGAATCGGTTTTTCGTCGGTGATTCATCTGGGTTCTGCCGTCGATATCGACCTGGCTGACGCGCTCGACTGGCTCGCGGCCGACCCGCACACCGAAGCGATTCTGGTGCAGTTCGAGACGGTTTCGGTTGGCCACAAATTCATGTCGGCCGCGCGCGCCGCAGCACGCAACAAACCCGTGGTCGCCATTCGAGGCGGTAGCGTCGAAACGGACGGTTCGAGCGATGCATTCAGTACCGACGATGTCTATGAAGCGGCGATGCGCCGCGCCGGCTGGGTTCGCATCGACACGCTGGAAGACCTGTTCGATGCCGCGGAAGCCCTGGCCCGGGTGCGTCCGGTCATTGGTGAGCGCTTGAGCGTTCTGGCCAACGGCCGCGGCTTCGGACGCATCGCCGCCGACGCGCTTTTGAGTTCTCGCGGTCGCCTTGCCGAGTTATCCAAAGAAACGCTCAAGCAACTGAAGAAGCTTTTGCGTACGTACTCGTCGGCAGGCAATCCTGTGGCACTGCCTGCTGACGTCACTGCCGAAGAATGGTCTGCCGCGCTCAAGATTCTGCTCACCGATAGCGAGACGGATGCGGTGTTGACTGTTTATTCGCCGTCTCCTTTTGCCTCGAGCGCCGACGTCGCCACGGCAATATGTGGCGTGGCCAAAGCCAGCGAACGTAATGTATTTACCTGCTGGGTCGGCGGCGACGCAATGCTCGAGGCTCAGCAAATTGCCGCATGGCACGGCGTGCTGAGCCATGACTCGGCGGAAAAAGCCATCGCGATTTTTCTCGGTATCGTGAACTACGAACGCAATCGCGAACTACTGGCGCAAATGCCGTCCTCCGTCGCGCAGGACTTTACGCCTGGCGTCGATGCCGCGCGCGAAGCGATTGCCGAAGCCATTGATGCCGGCAGCGATACATTGTCGCCGCGCCAGACCCGCCGTCTGCTGCAGGCCTACGGCATCGATCTTGCTGAGTATACGCTGGCCCGCAGCGTCGATGAGGCGATCCGACGCGCCGACGACATCGGATATCCGGTGGATCTGGGTTTGATGCTGGCCAATCGGGACGAGCATGAAATTGCGGCGACTGGGCTTCGTTCGCCGGCCGACATCCAGATTGCCGTGCGCGGCCTGCGCAGCAAGGTGCGTGAGCAGTTTCCGGAGCAGCGCATCAGCGGCTACCGGTTGCGACCCAGCGCCGCGCGCAGCGGTATCGACCCGCTGCGAATTGGCGTCGCCAACGACCCGGTGTTCGGGCCCGTGATTTTTCTCGGCCCCGCCAGTGACGGTGGTGTCAGATCGGGCAAATGCGCGCTTGCGCTGCCGCCGTTGAACATGACATTGGCCCAGGACCTGATTGGGCGCTGCCGTTTTGCTGCCGAGCTTCCCGCCGTCGAACGTGCAGCGCTGGAAAAGGCCGCGTGCCAGACATTGGTGCGGGTTTCTCAGTTGCTTACGGATATCGACGAAGTCGCCGAACTTGAGCTCAATCCGGTGCACCTCGAGAGCACCGGCATGTTGGTACTCGATGCGCAAATCGGCATAGAAAAACGCGAGCGTAAACAGGGTTTGAGACGCTTTGCGATCCGTCCCTATCCTAAAGAACTCGAACAACGCGTGACCTGGCAGGGGCGCCGGGTATTGATTCGGCCGATCCGGCCGGAGGATGAAAACACCCTCGGCGATCTGCTCGGCTCGCTGGAACCGGAAGATTCGCGCATGCGCTTCTTTGGCGCCATGCGCAGCCTGCCGCGCTCGCAACTCGCCCGCTTTACCCAGATTGACTACGATCGCGAAATGGCGCTAGTGGTGATCGAACGCGATAAGGAAGGCGTCGAGCATTCGCTCGGGGAAGTCCGCGCCGTGACAGATCCGGACAACCATGCCGCTGATTTTGCAATTGTTGTCCGCTCCGAACTAAAGGGCCTGGGGCTTGGCCGCCTGTTATTGCAAAGCATCGTCGACTATTCGCGTAGCCGCGGTACCGATGAGTTGCGCGGCGAGACCTTGGGCGCCAATCTGCGGATGCAGCATTTGGCGCGCGATCTGGGTTTCGAGTTGAAGACCGGGGCGGATCTGGGCACGGTCGAGTTGCGGCTGGCCCTGCACCCGGTGTCGAGCAAGCCAGGCACGGCGGGCCGCACCTAGCTTGCTGTCCGGCCTGACCATGCTGATATTTGGCCGACTTCTGACCACACAACCCAGGTGCCACGAAAAGTCGGCGTTGGCGAGACGGCAACGCAGTCGATTACTCCATGTCCCCCGTCACTGACACTCGCAAGGCCGGCGTAGTTTTCATTGCGCTGTCGGCGATCGCTTTCGGCTCGATGGCGATTTTTGGCAAACTGGCCTACGTCGAAGGCATACGGCTCGACAGTCTGTTGTTTCTGCGTTTCGCCATCGCGGGCGGCGTCATGGCACTGTGGATGCTGGCGACACGCCAGGCATGGCCGCGCGGAAGAACACTCGTGGGTTTGATGTTGATGGGCGGTGTTGGCTACGTCGGCCAGGCGTGGTGCTACTTCACCTCCTTGTCCTATGCTTCGGCCGGATTGACGGCGATGCTGCTCTATCTCTTTCCCGCCATCGTGACGGTATTGCACGCCTTTCTCTCCCGGCGCCGACTCACCGGGCTACGGGCGGGCGCAGTGGCTGCGGCTTTGATCGGCACCGCGTTGACCGTCGGTGGCAATGCGCAGGGACAAATGCTCGGTATCGTTTTTGGCGTGGCCGCGGCGCTGGTCTATTCGGTTTACATCATCGCGGGCGAGCGTATTACCGCAGGGGTCGGCGCCATTCCGGCGGCAACGGTCATCATGCTCTCGGCGGCCACCACCTCGGCACTGGTCGTGTTTTCACGCGGCTACACCGCGCCGGTGACGACAATGGGCTGGAGTGCGGTTCTGGCAATTGCCCTGGTGTGCACAGTCGTCGCCATCGTGGCCTTTTTTGCCGGCCTGTCGCGACTGGGTGCTCCTGACGCCTCGACGCTGTCCACTCTCGAGCCCGTTGCCACTATCGTTCTTGCTGCGTTGTTTCTTGGCGAGACGATCCTGCCGCTGCAGATGCTGGGCGGCGCCATTATTCTCGCCGCCGCGATTACCCTGGCTCGATACGGCAAGGTGCATTAGGTTAGCCGCCCACGAACACTGCAGAAAGTCGATTAGGAAAAAATATTTGACATCTGTAAGGAATACTTTCGAGTGGCGACAACTCAGTACCAGATCGTTAGCGGTCGCGCTCACACAGGCAAATTTACACCGCCGGAATGGACATATTTCAATAGCCCAGGAGATTCGACATGAACCAAAAGACAACAGGAATTGCCCTTGCAACCGCCGCCGCCGCCATTTTTGCAATGGGTGGAATGATGGCCACTCCAGCATTTGCCGGTATGGACCAGGTGCATTGCGTGGGTGCCAATTCGTGCAAAGGTACTTCTGAATGTAAGTCAGCCAAGAATGAATGCAAAGGCCTGAACGCTTGCAAGGGACAGGGCTGGGTGGTCAAGGCCAGTGCCAAAGAGTGCGCAGACGCGGGCGGCACCGTCCAAAAAACCGAAATGAAGAAGTAATAAGTTATTGCGCTTATCGGCAATCGAGTAGCTCGCGCGGCCTATGCCGCGCGAGTGCTTTGCCACAATAACCATGAATAAACAGCTCGAGGGCTTCGGCCTCGGTTTGCGCAGCGAACACTATCGAGATTTTGTCGATAGCCCGCAGCGCGTCGACTGGCTGGAGATTATTTCCGAAAACTATATGGTGCCCGGCGGCAAGCCGCTGCACTTTCTCGACCGTATTCGGCGCGACTACCCGATGGTGATGCATGGTGTTTCCCTTTCCATCGGTAGCAGCGACCCCCTCGATTTGGATTACCTCAAGCAGCTCAAAACGCTGGCCGAGCGTGTTGAGCCGGCATGGATTTCCGACCACCTGTGCTGGACCGGCACCGACGCCATCAACCTGCACGATCTGCTCCCCTTGCCTTATACCGAACAATGCCTGCGTCACGTTGCGGCGCGTATCGCCCAGGTGCAGGACTTCTTGGGCCGGCCGCTGGTGATGGAAAACGCCTCTACCTACGTGACATTCCAGAGCGACGAGATCAGCGAATGGGAATTCATTAACGAGCTGGTGCGACGTAGTGGCTGCGAGCTGCTGCTGGACGTCAATAATGTGTACGTCAGCAGCGTCAATCATGGTTTCGATCCGCATGTCTTCATTGATGCGATACCCGTCGCCAGCGTGCGCCAGATTCATTTGGCCGGGCACGAAGATCACGGCGATTACATCATCGACACGCACGATCATCCCATCGTCGACCCGGTGTGGGATCTTTATGCTTACACCATGGCGCGAACGGGCTTTATCCCGACCATGATCGAGCGCGACGACAATATTCCGCCACTGGTGGAGTTGATCGACGAACTGGATAAGGCACGGGATGTGGCGCGCGCTGCAGCGAACCCTCATACATCGCCTGTCGATGGACGGGTGGCCGCATGAGCGCATTGCTTGGACTGCAGCAACGCTTTCAAAAGGCAGTCATCAGCGGCGACAGGGAATATGCGTCAGCCGTTCCGGGCGATGTCCTCGGCCGGCTGGAGATCTACGCCAATGCCTATCGCGGTCGGCTGATCGATGTGCTGGCTGACAACTACCCGGTACTTTATCGGGCCATGGGTGATGCCAGTTTTCGCGAGTTGGCCGACGCCTACATCAGCGCGCAGCCCTCGACGTTTCGTTCCGTGCGCTGGTACGGCGATCGTCTGGTCGAGTTCATCACCGAGGATGACGAGCGCATCCCGCATCCAGCGCTGGCCGACATCGCGCGCATGGACTGGGCCACGCGCGCCGCCTTCGATGCCGCTGACGCAACGCCGCTGGCGCATGCCGAACTTGCAGGCATTGCGCCGGAGCAGTGGTCAGGCTTGCGCTTTTCGCTGGTGCCTTCCTTTGAGCTGATCGACATCGATTGGGCTATCGAAGGGCTTTGGCACGCATTGAATGATGACGAAAATGCCGAAACCGAAGCGCCGGAAGTGCATCGCCACAGTCTGATTGTTTGGCGCTACGGACTGGAAACCCGTTGGCGTGCTTTGCAGCCGCTGGAGGCGCTGGCGTTGAAAGCCGTTCAAAGCGGTGCCAGCTTTGGGCAGTGCTGTGCCACTCTGGCGGAGAACGGGAGTACCGATCCGGCGTCGGCAGCCGCGCAACTGTTGCAACAATGGATCGCGGAAGGTTTCTTGGCGAGTGTATTGAGCGAATGAGCTTTGTCTCGGGTTAAAACTCGGCGCTGGTGAAGCAACTGCGCTACAGGGCGGTCGAGCACAAGACGCTCTCCTCGCCGTAGCGGATGGCGAGACGGCAAGGTCTGATGAATGGGTTCCCGCTTCTGCGGCTACTTATCAAGCCTTGAAGCGGGCGACCATTCCTTTCAGACTGACTGATAGCTCCTTCAGGCCCTACACCGTCTGAACTGCCCGCTTCGAGACGGCGTTGTTGTCTCCCGAAATTCTGGCCAGCCGATCGATATAGCCGGCAATTCCCTCACCCGCGTGCGCCTGTTGTTGCACAGAGACGATGATTTCATCGGCGTCCCGTGTGGTTTCCTGCACCGCTTGTACCGACTCGCTCAAAGCAATCGCCACTGCCTCGAGATGATCCTGGCTGGACCCAAGGGATGACAGCCCTCGCTGGATGGCTTCTTCCACCCCCTCTGACCTGGTTTCCATTGTCTTGGTAACCTTGTTGATCTGGTCT